>OCLG01000054.1_pt1 | contig 72291 bp, 42 predicted proteins | sample 1548111 | NCBI WGS metagenome assembly OCLG01 (sample SAMN05301508, study PRJEB22388) | human oral metagenome | isolation source: Infant 2 DOL 28 oral | host: Homo sapiens | place: USA: Pittsburgh, Magee-Womens Hospital of UPMC | collected 2013/2014 | reverse complement strand
TCCGGAAGCGACATCAGGGTACCCTCTCGGGTGCTCTCCGCAGCGAAGCAAGGAGAGAGCGGAGCGCCCGAGAGGGTGGGTTCCCCTGTAGGAGCGTAGGAAGGTGCGCACCGGTCGCATCCTTGGGTGGGGAGAGGAACGAGGACGGGCGCCGTCCCCTCCGCAAACCACAACGTAAACCACAAGTTCAAAACCGCAAATAAGTACGGGAATCCCGGGCGCGTAACCATTGACGACACGCCCGGGATTCCCGTACACTATTAATCGCGTGTACCAACGTACAGGTTTTCTATGCTCTTTTTCTCCTTAAGAAAACGGGGAGAAGACGGGCACAGACTGCTCGTGCACCCTGCTTGAAGCATCTGCTTCCGGTGGGTGGTACACATTGTAAGTATCCGTCAGCTCGACGTTTCCTCACCTCATTCAAAGGCGTTAGCGGCCCTATGCCGTGCGCGCCGGGGTGAAAAAGTGAGCCGGTCGGCGCCTCCACCCGGGGGTGTTGAGCGGTGAACCGGCAGCGTCGACCTATTAGAAATCCAATTGGAGCCCTCACTACATGAGCACCAACATCCCTCAGGTCGCAATCAACGACATCGGCGACGAGCAGGCATTCCTCGAGGCAGTCGAGAAGACCATCAAGGTCTTCAACGACGGCGATCTCGTCTCCGGCCAGGTCGTTAAGATCGACCACGATGAGGTTCTGCTCGACATCGGTTACAAGACCGAAGGCGTCATCCCCTCCCGCGAGCTGTCCATCAAGCACGACATCGACCCCTCTGAGGTTGTCGAGCTCGGCTCCGAGGTTGAGGCACTCGTCCTCACCAAGGAGGACAAGGAAGGTCGCCTGATCCTCTCCAAGAAGCGCGCACAGTACGAGCGTGCATGGGGCGACATCGAGAAGGTCAAGGAAAACGACGGCGTCGTTACCGGTACCGTTATCGAGGTTGTCAAGGGTGGCCTTATCCTCGACATCGGTCTGCGTGGCTTCCTGCCCGCATCCCTCGTTGAGATGCGCCGCGTCCGCGACCTCGCACCTTACATCGGTCAGCAGATCGAAGCTAAGATCATCGAGCTGGACAAGAACCGCAACAACGTTGTTCTGTCCCGCCGTGCATACCTGGAAGAGACTCAGTCCGCTGTTCGCTCCTCCTTCCTCAACGAGCTGGAGAAGGGTCAGGTCCGCGAGGGCGTTGTCTCCTCCATCGTCAACTTCGGTGCATTCGTGGACCTGGGTGGCGTGGACGGTCTGGTTCACGTTTCCGAGCTGTCCTGGAAGCACATCGACCACCCGTCCGAGGTTGTCGAGGTTGGCCAGCCCGTTACCGTCGAGGTTCTCGAGGTGGACCTGGACCGCGAGCGCGTGTCCCTGTCCCTCAAGGCAACCCAGGAAGATCCGTGGCAGGCATTTGCTCGCACCCACGCTCTGGGTCAGATTGTTCCCGGCAAGGTCACCAAGCTCGTTCCCTTCGGTGCATTCGTGCGCGTTGAGGACGGCATCGAGGGCCTCGTCCACATCTCCGAGCTGGCAACCCGCCACGTTGACCTGGCTGAGCAGGTCGTCTCCGTTGGTGAAGAGGTCTTCGTTAAGATCATCGACATCGACATGGACCGCCGCCGCATCTCCCTGTCCCTCAAGCAGGCAAACGAGGGCGTTGACCCCAACGCTACCGAGTTTGACCCCGCTCTGTACGGCATGGCTGCAGAGTACGACGAGGCTGGCAACTACAAGTACCCCGAGGGCTTCGACCCCGAGGCTAACGAGTGGCTGGAAGGCTTCGACGCACAGCGCGAGGCTTGGGAAGCACAGTACGCAGAGGCACAGGCTCGCTTCGAGGCTCACAAGGTTCAGGTTGCTAAGGCTCTCGAGGCTGACGCAGAGGCTGCAGCAGCAGCTCCCGCAGCAGCTGAGCCCGCACCGACCTCTTACTCCTCCGAGGAGCCCGCTTCCGCAGGTACCCTCGCATCGGATGAGGCACTGGCTGAGCTCCGCAAGAAGCTGACCGGCAACTAATCTGCCGCTCAGATGAGCACTCATCAGGCGTAATAGCCGATAGGTAACCCCGCGTGGGGTGCCTAGAGCAGAGGAACCCCCTCATCTCCCGTTTGGGAGGTGAGGGGGTTCTTTGCGTTATTGGGGGTTTGGGTCGGGGTGCGTGCCCGGTGTTGCTGTGCTCTGTATTGCTGTGCCCGGTGTTGTTGGGAAGGGTCTTAGGCGGCGATCATCTGCGCCCAGACGGCACGCACCTGCTCGGCGGTTTCCTCCAGCGAGCCGCCATTATCGATAATCCAGGTTGCGACCGCCTCACGCTGCTCGTCGGTTGCCTGCGCGGCGATGCGGGCGCGCGCATCCTCCTCACTCATGCCGCGTGAAGATACGAGGCGCTGCAGGCGAGTCGCCAGGGGAGTGCGCACCACGACCACGCCCTCAAAAGCGGACGGGTCGCCGGTCTCCACGAGCAGAGGAATATCCTCCAGCACCACGCCGCTAAAACCGGGTTCGGACTGCGCCTGCTCCACCAGCTGTGCGGCACGCTCACGAATAGCGGGATGCACAATTGCGTTCAGACGCAGGCGCGCCTGCTCATCATTGAACACGATACGCGCCAGGGCGGGGCGGTTGAGGCGGCCGTCCTCATCGAGCAGATGCTCACCGAACTCCGCGACCGTGCGGGCGAGCACCGCCTCGCCGGGCTCCATGAGGGAGCGGGAGATAGCGTCCGCATCCACCAGGAACGCGCCCTGCTCAACGAAGAGGGAGGCGATGGTGCTCTTGCCGCTGCCGATACCGCCGGTGAGGGCGTAACGGCGCAGGGCAGTGGAGGCGGGGGAAGAAGGCTGGGACATGGACGGTGCTCCTGACGGGCTGTGCCACAATAGATAGGTACTGATTAGAGGAGGACACATGCAGGAAGAAACTCGCGCCAACCGATACCTTGTGCCGCGCGGCGATGAGCCCTATGAGAGCCTCCTCGAAATTAAGCGTAGCGAATTTATCGGTCACATCAAGCGCGTGAGTACCGTTGAGGAGGCGCGCGCCTACATTGAGTCGGTGCGCAAGACCTACCACGATGCCCGCCACGTGTGTTCGGCGTTCATTATTGGTGCTGACCGCGATATTCAGCGTTCCTCCGATGATGGTGAGCCCGCCGGTACCGCCGGTGTGCCGATGATGCAGGCGCTGCTGGCGCGTCAGACCCGCGAGGACGGCACCACCGACCTGTCGGATGTGGTTGCGGTGGTCGTGCGCTATTTCGGTGGCATTAAGCTTGGCGCGGGCGGTTTGGTGCGCGCCTACACTGATTCGGTGGTGCAGACCCTGGATGGTGCGCTATTCGATTCGCGTGAGCGTCTGCGTGTGGGTCAGGTGCCCAGTTCGCATGCGGATGCTGGCCGCCTGGAGAACGAGATTCGTGCCGCCGGTCTGAATGTGCTGGGTACCGAGTACGGTGCGGAGGGTGCCACGATTTCCTTGGGCGTGTTTGACCGCTCGGAGGAGCTGGCGCGTGCCGAGGAGCTGGTGGTGAGCCTGAGTTCCGGTGCGGCGAGTGTGACCTGGGGGGACACGCAGTGGGTGGATTTGCCGGTCTAGGTTACCGGCCTCTAGATTCCCGGTCTTTGATTTCCGCTCCCAGAATTCCTCCTAGGGTTCCGGGCTAAAGCGCCTGCGTAAAGCTCTCAAAATCTAAAAGATAGTCCAACCTTAGTTAATAGTTACTTGAACCCTAGTAATTGACTGTTTTTGTTGCTAGGGTAGAAGGAGTGCCAAAAGGCTTATCCAATATCTGAGGTCGTGAAAACGTGACGCAGCCGGGAACCTACCGAGAACAAGCAGGCAAAAACTCATCAGAGCAGTCCGCGGGCAGCCGCGGCGGCACCGCAACCCTCAACCGCCAGGGAGCGCGCCTCCCCACGAGGGGCACCGTCGAGCAGCTTGAACCCGCCACCGTCGCCCAGCTGCTTAACGCCTATCGCCAGCAGAACCTCGGCACCCTACTGAGCGTGCTCACGCAGCGTCCGGCAGAATTTGCTCGCCAGCTTGGCAGGCTCTGCCGCGTCTTCCCCGAACATGTTCACGCTATCGCCCAGGCGTTCGGCGCCGTGGGTCGTGCCCTGCCCATTGACGAGCTGGTGCGCCTGCACAACCGCTACTCTAACGCCGCCCGCGGAGTTGGCGAACACCTCAGCCTGGACAACTCCGGTGTGGCGCACATGGTTCAGAGCCCAGCACTGAGCCGTGAAGGTGCGGGCCACCTGCTCATGGCGATTGAACTCTGCCTCGCCGGCAGGATGCGCGGGCTCACCATCGCCATGCCCGCCACCGAGGCATTCACCCCGGCTGAGCAGGCGCCGAGCCTCGGATCCTGCAACCCCGCCCTGGACGGTGCCCTCAATGCTTTTGAACCGGCAGGCTGGGAGCCGTTCCCCCTGGATGGCAGCGAAGTGCTGCTCGCGACCGGTGTGCGCGATGTACCCGACGGCTATGAGCTGTCCCTCTGGCTGCTCGATGACGACTATCAGTGCCGCGCCCGCATTGAGCGAGGCGCCCCGCAGGTGTGCGTGGCAAGCTTCTACGATGAAGAAGTCATCACCCGAACCGTGGAAGAAACCGGGTCGGGTGAGGCCGGTCTGGTTGAGAACTACCGCGTGGAGGAATACGCGGAACTGGACTTCCTCAACGCCATGGACCGGCAGGTACGCTACGTGGCGGTCACCGCCGCTGTGGGGGAGCCGCTGTTGTCTGTGCTGAACGAGAAGAGCGCGGTGCCGAATAGTATTCCCGACCCTGCCGCTTTTGCGAATGGTGCGGGTGCCTCCCGGTTTGAGGGCAGCGCTCGCCCGGATATCCGCACCGCCGCCGTGGTCGGTAAGGGCCTGCGCACCGTCAATCACCGCGGCATGCTGCCCGTGCTGGGTGTGCCGAACCGCACCGTGTGCGCCGTGATTGACCTGTACAAGCAGCGTATCTGCGTGCCCGGCGTGGGTATTCCGCGCGGGCTGAGCGTGGAGGATGAAGAGCGCACCATGCAGCTGATTTTGAGCGCCCTGAACGGGTACCTTCCGCTGACGAACCGGGCGCTGATGAGCCTCGCCGGAGCCACCGTGGAGGTGCGCTAACGCTGCGGTTAACTAACGCTGAACTCGACTAATACAGTGGCACCCCACGGCTACAAACCAATAAAATACCGCCCGGAACCATGCTGTGAGCACGGTTCCGGGCGGTACGTGTTCAACGAACTAGCCGGTCGCCAAGTGAGCTACCGCCAGGCGAGTTAGTCGCCGGATTAGCTAGTTTCGGATTAGTTAGCTGCGGGGCCCTGACCATTGATGATGCGCTGCGCTTCATCCTCGGTCAGCTGGTATCCGTAGAAGGTCGAGTAGAACTCGCGGGTCTCCTTCACCAGGTCAATGTCGGAGAACTTCTCGGGGTGGAACAGCTTCGCCGCCCACAGAATCTGCAGAGCCTCCTCGGCGGAGTAGCGGTCCCAGTTGAAGGTGCCGACCGGGTTCTTAATAATCTTGCCGTTCTTCACCGCCGGAACGTCAGCCCACGCGGCGTCAGCCTTAATCGCGTCCACGCCCTTCTGGGCATCCGCGCCGCCAATGATGATGTACTCCGGCTGCGAGGCAATGATCTGCTCCAGAGAAATGTTCTTCAGGTTCTCCACGCCGTCCAGGGAGTTCTTCGCACCCGAAAGCTTCATCCATTCACCAATTAGGGAGTTCGAGCCGTCCACCTTCGTCAGGTCAGAACCGCCCGCAATGTGTAGCACCTTCGGGGACTCGGTGACGCCCTGCAGGCGCTCCTTGATGAGGTTCTCGTTCTTCTCCAGGTACGCCAGGTACTTCTCGGCACGCTCAATCGCCTCATCGGTGCCGATGACCTCGGCGGTCAGCTCAACGGTGCGCTTCAGGTCGGCGAAGTTCTGGAACTCCACGTGCACCGCCGGGATGCCCGCCTCAGCAGCCTTCGAAATCTGATCCTTCGAGGAGGCGAGCAACACCTCCGGCTTATCGGCAAGCAGCTGCTCCATGTTCACGTCGGTGCCCTTCACCGGCGCGTCAACCTTCTCAATACCGGGGTACACCTGCTTAAACCACGCCAGAGACTTCACGGCAGTCGTGGTGGACACCAGCTTCTCAGCGCCGCCGAGCAACAGAACCACCTGGTTGTTTGCGTGCCACAGGTCAGCGATGCGCTCGGGGTTGGTCGGGACAGTGACCTCCTTGCCGTCAATGTCCTTAATGACCTTGGTGCCGTCACCGTTATCCTTCACGAAGAAGCTGGTGTGCTTCTTTGCGGAATTGCTCGAAGTCGAGACTGAGGTTGAGCTCGATGCGGAACCCGAGGAGGAGGCGGTGTTCGCTGCGCCGCAACCGGTCAGCGCAGCCAACAGGAGGGAAGTGGTCAGGGCAATGCCGGTGTGGAACTTCGTAATCTTCATGATGTGTCTTTCTGTGTCGACAGGGTGGGTGAATAACCCGGAGGCGGTTCGGGGAAGCGGCGCTCTAGGGGCGCGCCACCACAGCGGATGCGGCACCTCTACCGCATCTTCTGTATCTGGTTCAAACCGCCACCGGAAAACTAAAAGCTGTGGAGCCTCATATCGAGGCTCGTCATGTGCACGCTGGAACGACCCAGCTGTGGTGAATACACCACCGACAAATCTGTAGCGAAGGTGCGTGAGAGAACCTCGCTGGTGAGCACCTTGGAGGCGCGGCCCGTGAGCAGCTGAGCCGGCGCATGTGCAGATACCTGCGGCGTTGCGTTTGGCATGGTATCGGGCATATCGTGTACGCCAAGCAGGGCGACGGTCGCATCCAACAGGAGCGCGTGATCCGGATTGTGGGTCGTAAAAATAACCCCGTACCCGGCATCGCGCAGCTGCCGAATCTTGCGCAACACCTTCGCCTGATTCGCCACGTCCAGTGCACTCGTCGGCTCGTCCAGAACGATGAGCGGGGCGTCTTGCACCAGGGTTCGGGCAATACCTACCTGCTGACGCTGACCGCCGGACAGCTCATCCAGCGGGGAGTGCGCCAGGTCGAGCAGCCCCAGCTCCTCCATCACGGTATGCACCTGCTCACGGTCACGGCGCGAGGGTGAAGAGAACAACCCAATATAGGGTGCGCGACCCATCAGCAGGTACTCGGTCACGGTGTAGGAGATGCCGCGACCCTCCATCTGCGGAAGGTAGGCGATGCGGCGGGCACGCTCAGTCGCGGTCAAAGAATCCAGCGGCTCACCGCCCAGGTGAATGCTGCCCTCGGTGAGCGAATTTAAACCAATCAGGCAGTTCAACAGGGTGGACTTACCCACACCGTTGCGACCCAGAATGGCGAGGACCTCACCGCGTCGCACCTGCAGGTTCACGTTGCGGAAAATCCAGCGGCTGAAGCGGTGCCCGGAACGGTGCAGACCAGCGCGGTGATCCGTTCGGCGGCGCTTGATGTGCCCGCCCCGGTGGCCGTAACGGAAGCCCGCATCGTCCAGGTGCAGCAGAACCTCGGCGCTCGCATCCGTGCGGTGCTGAGTATAGGGAGTGGAAGACGACATTACTTCACCCGAACCTTTCCAAACAGCAGTAGCGCCACGTACAGGGGCGTGCCAATGAAGCCGGTCAGCACGCTCAGAGGAACCTCCGCGCTGGTGAGGCTACGCGCCAGGGTATCGACGAACATCATGAACGAAGCACCCATCAGCACGGACAGCGGCATGAGCTTGGTCGTGTCGCTACCAACCAGCAGGCGGCACAGGTGCGGAATGACCAAACCTACCCAAGAAATCGGGCCGCCAATGCATACGCTCGTCGCGGTCACCAGGGTTGCCAGCAGAATGGTGATACCGCGGGTGCGAGTCAGGTTAATGCCGAGGGTGCGCGCCTCATCGTCACCGAGCGAGAGGATATTGATGCGCCAACGCATCGCCAAGAGCAGCAGGATGCAGGGCGCCGCCACCAGCGCAAACTGGGTGAGTGCTTCTGCGCGTACGTCCTGCAGGGAGCCCATCTGCCAGAACACGATCTGCGCCAGCTGAGTTTCGGGGTTCGCAATGAACTTCAACGCACCGAGTGCGGCGGTGCCGAAGCCACCCACAATCACGCCCGAGAGCACCAGCATGAGCGTGGACTGATTCTTCAACAGGTGAGGAATACTCACGGTCAGCAGCACGGCGGCGAGACCACCGGCGAGGGCGGAACCCTGAATCGCGAGGCTCGTGCCCACACCCAGCAGAATGGCGGAGGCGGCACCCACCGACGCGCCCTGCGAAACACCCAGCAGGTAGGGGGAAACCAACGGGTTACGGAAAACTGCCTGGAAGGTGGCGCCCGCAATGGCGAGGGCGGCACCGATGAGCCCGGCGGCGAGCAGGCGCGGAATGCGCACGGTCAGCAGCATGTTTTCGGCGGGCTTGTAGACCTTCAAATCCATGCCGAACCAGTTCTTGCCGAGGATGCGGAAGAGCTCGTCCAGTTCGACCGGGTACCTGCCGGTGATGAGTGAGAGGTAGGTGACGCCCAGCAGAATGGCGAGGGCGATGAGCAGAATCAGCGGGTACGAGGACGCGAAGAGTGAGGACGCCAAGAGGGTACGGCGATGCTCGGTTTTGGCAACTAAGGTGGCAGCCGGTGTGCCGGTGGGGTTCGCCTCCGGGTTCGCTTCTGTGGATTCGTTCGGGGTTGCCTGTGAAGCTGTCTCCGTGGTCGTGCTCATGGAGTCCTTCCGTGCGCTCTTGTGGTCCCGTTCTGTCTGCGTGTGCGCTCTAAACATATGTGAGCCACATCAAGGAGGCAAAGGGTGCGGGTGCGGAGCGCCCGTCATAAGTCTTTATGTGTTGCCGCTTATCTTCTGCGGTGCGGCACCCGTGAGTGGCGGCGGCTGTGGGGGAGAGCGGCCGCCCCTAAGAGCACCGTCATCGTGCGGGAAAATGCTCCCGCTCGCCTCCTGCCCGGTAGCGCAGATGAACCAGTCGAAAGACCCTTATCTTGTGCGCTGCCTCTTTTATGAACTTGGGCACTTTCATGGTGGTGGCTTGTTACCTGTCGTGTCTGTACTATTGCGCGTGATTATATTGCGCCAGCAGAAAAGGGTGACCAATCCGGGGGCGCATCGGGTGGCTTTCCCCTAGGATGGATACATGAGTTATGCACCCCGGATTAACCGCGTCGTCGCCCCCTTTGAAGTGGTCAGCCCCTTCCAGCCTGCCGGTGATCAGCCGAAGGCTATCGCCGAGCTTACCGAGCGTGTACAGAACGGTGAGAAGGACATTGTGCTGATGGGCGCTACCGGTACCGGTAAGTCCGCGACCGCCGCTTGGCTGATTGAGGCGGTGCAGCGTCCGACTCTGGTGCTCGTGCAGAATAAGACTCTGGCGGCGCAGCTGGCGAATGAGCTGCGCGAGCTGCTGCCGAATAATGCGGTGGAGTATTTCGTCTCCTACTACGACTACTACCAGCCTGAGGCGTATGTGCCGCAGACCGATACGTTCATTGAGAAGGACTCCTCCATCAATGAGGAGGTGGAGCGTCTGCGCCACTCGGCGACGAACTCCCTGCTGACTCGCCGCGACGTGGTAGTGGTTGCGACCGTGTCCTGCATTTACGGTCTGGGCACGCCCGAGGAGTACATTAAGCAGATGGTGACTTTGCGTCGCGGTGAGGAGATTGATCGCGACGAGCTGCTGCGCCAGTTCGTGGCGATGCAGTACGCGCGTAACGACATGGACTTTCACCGCGGCACGTTCCGTGTGCGCGGCGATACCGTCGAAATCATCCCCATGTACGAGGAGAACGCGATCCGCGTTGAGTTCTTCGGTGATGAGATTGAGGCGATTTACACCCTGCACCCGCTGACCGGCGAGGTGATTCGCGAGGAAGAAGAAATGTATGTCTTCCCCGCAAGCCACTACGTTGCCGGTGCTGAGCGCATGGCGAAGGCTATTACCTCCATTGAGGATGAGCTGCGCGAGCGCCTGCAGACCCTCGAGTCTCAGGGCAAGCTGCTGGAGGCGCAGCGTCTGCGTATGCGCACCACCTACGACCTGGAAATGATGGAGCAGATGGGCTTCTGCAATGGTATTGAGAACTACTCGCGCCATATTGACGGTCGTGCCCCTGGTAGCGCCCCGAACTGTCTGCTGGATTATTTCCCGGATGATTTCTTGCTGATTATTGATGAGTCGCACGTGACGGTCCCGCAGGTTGGTGCCATGTACGAGGGCGATATGTCCCGTAAGCGCACCCTGGTGGAGCACGGTTTCCGTCTGCCGTCGGCGATGGATAACCGCCCGCTGAAGTGGGAGGAGTTCCTGGAGCGTATCGGTCAGACGATTTACCTTTCGGCGACCCCGGGTAAGTATGAGCTGTCGCAGGCTGATGGTTATGTGGAGCAGATTATTCGCCCGACCGGTCTGATTGACCCGGAGATTGTGGTCAAGCCGACCAAGGGTCAGATTGATGATTTGCTCGAGGAGATTCGCGTGCGCGTTGAGCGTGATGAGCGTGTACTGGTCACGACCCTCACCAAGCGCATGGCGGAGGATTTGACCGAGTACCTGCTGCAGCATGGCGTGAAGGTGCAGTATCTGCACTCTGACGTGGATACCCTGCGTCGTGTGGAGCTTCTGCGTGAGCTGCGCCTGGGTACCTTTGATGTGCTGGTTGGTATTAACCTGCTGCGTGAGGGCCTGGACCTGCCCGAGGTGTCCCTGGTTGCGATTCTGGATGCCGATAAGGAAGGCTTCCTGCGTTCGACCACTTCGCTGATTCAGACGATTGGTCGTGCAGCGCGTAACGTGTCCGGTCAGGTGCACATGTACGCCGATAAGATTACGGATTCTATGCGCGTGGCGATTGATGAGACGAATCGCCGCCGCGAGATTCAGCAGGCGTACAACCGTGAGCACGGCATTGACCCGCAGCCGCTGCGTAAGAAGATTGCCGATATTACGGATGTTCTCGCCCGCGAGGAAGAGGACACCCGCGAGCTTCTGCAGCAGCGTAAGAGCGGTAAGAAGGGCGCCCGCACGGTGAGCGCGGGTGCGAAGACCGGTTCTGCGACCTCGTCGAAGATTGCCACAAGCACCCCGGAGTCGGAGGAGCTTCTCGCCCGTGCGGAGGCGCGCGTTCGTGCCGACGGCCTGGCGGCGGCACCCGCGGAGGATCTGTTGGATTTGATTGAGCAGATGAACGAGCAGATGCGCGTGGCGGCGGAGAACCTGCAGTTTGAGTTGGCGGCGCGTCTGCGTGATGAGCTTGCCGATTTGAAGAAGGAGCTGCGCCTGATGAAGGAGGCGGGCCACGCCTAAACCCGGTGTTCTAAGCCCGGCGTTTAGGGGCCGACGTGGGTTTTTCGCCATGAGGTAACTCATTGTTCATGAAGTTCTACTGAGTGCAGATACATGCTGTACACTATCAAGGTGTTTTACGTGTCAAATAAAACCTTGATGCTTCCGAACGATAAAGAAAAATCTGTGACTATTTCTCATAACTCTTCAGACGCACACACCACGGGAGCTCGTTCCGTTACCCGCCGCAACCTCACCCGCGGTGCGCTCTGGGCTCTGCCCGCTATTGCCGCCTCCACGGCGGTACCCGCATTCGCTGCCTCGGCTGATGATTGCAAGACGGTACACGGCCCGGACTTCACCCAGGTCGGCGGCTGGATGATTACCAACCCTGCCAGTGGCGCCCTGCAGTCGCGCACCAAGAACAAGCCCGTGACTGCGCCGGAGACCGGTCAGGCGTGGTGGTCCATGGAGAATGCAACCTCCCCGAATCCCGCAACGATTCGCCTCATGTCCGTGTACGAGGCGACTCACGGCCCCGAGGGCGACCTCAACCTGAACTGCGGTGAGTTCGTGATGACCTACAACGTCTCCGCCCTGGAGGCGACGACCGGCACCACGCACCTGCACCCGTCCATGGACATTTACCTTTTCTCGCCCGAGGGTGAAATCATTGACCGTCAGGTCTTCACGACTGACCCGACCGGCAAGGCAACCGTCATGACCCGCAACGGCAAGACTCAGACCGTTCAGGGTCAGGTCATTCCCTTCGCGTCGAGCGTGAATGATAAGGCGACCGGCATCTCCGCGCGTTTTGCGTTGCGTGGCAATACGCTCATGGAAGGCATGTACCAGTTCGAGGTGGTTATTACCGTCCCGACGATTCGTGAGAACGGCACGCTTGATACGAACAAGCAGGTCAACGCGATTGCTTTCACCCCGCCGACCTTCAACATGGTCTCCTAATTGAATGAAAAGTAGCCCTCCCCGTAATAGTTCACGGGGAGGGCTACTTTGATGTGGGCTTGCTGCGCGGTGTTGATCTGTGCGGTGCCGATCTACACCGTGCCGCTCTACATGTTGTCAAACTCATAGCGTCGCCAGCTAGACCCCCAACTAGACAGCGCGTATTCATCACCCAGAACACCGCATCCGACGGGATAACCCCGCCGGATGCGGCGTTTCGGTGCACCTAGCTCCTGAAAGTCCTCCCGGAGGGGCTCCTGTGCGAAAACCTCAACCTGCTGTATAATCGTTCACCGAGCAAGGGAGTATCCCACCAATCGACTCATCGTCAGCACGTTAGCCGAAGGCGCCTAACCGGTGAATCGAGCCGACCTCCATTTAGGCCGGCGGGAGAGACTTGTGGTCCTGTACGCACACCACAAGAAAGGCTCCCCATGGAAGTTACCGGGTTGCAATGGTTGGTTACTATTCTCATCATCGCGGGTCTGTTGGCCTTCGACTTCGTGTTCCACGTTCGTAAGGCGCACGAACCTTCCGTCAAGGAAGCGGCCATCTGGTCGAGTATTTACATCGGCATCGCGCTGCTGTTCGGTCTGTATATTTTCGTGACGAACGGCCCCTCCGCCGCCACCGAATTCTATGCAGGCTACATCACCGAAGAAGCTCTCTCGGTCGATAACCTCTTCGTCTTCATGATTATTATGGGCACCTTCCGTGTCGCCCGTGAGAATCAGCAGAAGGTCCTGCTCTTCGGCATCGTCTTCGCGATCCTGGCGCGCGGCACCTTCATCTTCGCCGGCGCAGCGATCATCAACTCCTTCGCCTGGGTGTTCTACATCTTCGGCCTGGTCCTGCTCATGACCGCAGGTAACCTGCTCAAGGACGAAATCACCGAAGGCGACGGCGACGACGAAGCAGACAACATCATGGTCCGCCTCGCCAAGAAGTACCTGAAGACCAGCGACCACTTCGACGGCGACAAGCTCTTCACCATCGAAAATGGCAAGCGCGTCATGACCCCCATGATGCTCGTCATGGTCGCTATCGCCGGTTCCGACCTGCTCTTCGCACTCGACTCGATCCCCGCGATCTTCGGCCTCACCCAGTCCGTCTACATTGTGTTCACCGCGACCGCGTTCTCCCTCATGGGTCTGCGCCAGCTGTACTTCCTCATTGACGGCCTGCTGGACCGCCTCGTCTACCTCTCCTACGGCCTGGCGACCATCCTCGCGTTCATTGGCGTGAAGCTCATCCTGCACGCAATGCACGAGAACAACCTGCCGTTCATCAACCACGGCGAGCCCGTGCACGTGGTCGAAATCAGCACCGAAATGTCGCTGATGGTCATCGTGGGCGTTCTGATCATTACCGTGCTTGCCTCGCTGCTCAGCCCCAAGGGCCGCGCGCTGCAGACCATTCAGCGTGTTCAGGCGCTCTCCGAGAAGTACCTGGCACTGCCCGAGGATGCACCTGCCGCCGAGCGTGCGGACATCACCGCCCGCTGGCAGAAGGAAACCGAGAAGCTCAACGCCATTCCCGCCAAGCTGCGTGACGAGCTGATCGAGAAGGAAGACGAATACCATGCCCTCGTGATGCGTGCCCGCACCGCACAGGATGCGCACTCTTCCTCCAAGTAGTTACTGAGCGTGCAGCCTCACCAGGCTGGCGCTAACACTAAAGCCCCTCACACCGGATCAACCGGAGTGAGGGGCTTTAGCTATATCAGAGATATTTCAGAAGAATTACTGGTTGTGAACCTCAGCCAGCATGTTCTTCAGGTGACCCAGAATGGTCAGCGAGTCAGAACCGAAACCGTCGTGGTGGTGGGTCTTCGAGGTCCACACCTGAGTGTTGCCGACCCAGCGAGCGGTCTCCATGGAGTGCTCAAAGTCCACGTACACGTCCGGGTTGTACGCCGCAGCCACCACGGGAACCTCGTTCTTGTGCAGCTGTGCGTGGTCGTACAGGCGACCCCAGTCCTTCTTCTCAGCCAGCAGGTTCGCAACCTCAGCCAGCGGACGTAGCGAGGGATCCTCCTCGTAGTACCAGGGGAAGATGTGCTCGCCGGTGAAGAGTAGACGGTCCGCATCCGGTGCGAACTCGGGGCGGGAAGCCGCCACACGAGCAGCAGACCAGTTGGTCGGCGCGGGGGAGGGGGACAGCTCGTAGCCGGGGATGCCGGGCAGAACGCCGTCAGCGGGGCCGTCAGCGTAAATGGTCTCGTGCATCAGGGCGTACAGCGGGTTCGCCTGGAAGGTCACCTCGGCACCCATGGCGGTCAGGAACTGATCGGAGAGGTGGTCGTTACCCTCAGCGAAAGCGGTCTCCAGGAAGTAGTGCAGGCCGCGCTCGCGCCAGCGGCCACCCAGGAAGTGACCAGCCATCTGGAAGCGGTGATCGGTCAGACGCTCACCGGTGGGCAGGTACTCCTTGTGGGTGCGCAGGTGCTCAGCAATGCGGGTAGCGAGCTCAGCGTCCTCGGGGAACCAGCTGTAGTACTCCTCAACACGTTCCTTCATGCGGTCGAAGGTGTGCTGGTAGACGTTGTCCACGGAGGTACGAATCGGCGCCAGGCCCGCGGTGATGCGCGAATCGCGCAGGGACTGCGGAGCGAAGGACAGGTACGAGAGGGTCAGGAAGCCACCGAAGGACTGACCAATGGTGGACCAGCGCTTGTCGGCACGGTCAGCCAGCAGCACCTCGCGGACAGCCTCCGCGTCAGCGATGATGGAGTCCGCACGGAACAGCTCAGTGTACTCAGCCTGAACCTGCGGGTCACCCACAGCGGTGATGTTGCGGGCAGACAGCGGGGAAGACATGCCGGTACCGCGCTGATCCAGAAGAACCACGCGGTGAGTCTTCGCCAGCTCAGCAATCCAGCCGCCAATGGAGCCGGTCTTCGGCGAACCGAAACCGGGGCCACCCTGCAGGTACACAATGTAAGGACGCTTATCAGCCGAAACGGTCAGAGTCTCGTTGGTGCTCACAACCTCGCGGGCGAACACGGTGATGGTCTGGTCCGCGAAACGGGAGGAGAGAGCGGCATCCTTGCCCTTGGAGAAAATCAGACCGTGGGTCAGGGGAACCTGGAACCAGTGGTCGGTAATCTCGTAGCCGTCGTGCTTGACGACCGAACCCTTGCGGTACTCAACCTTGGGAAGCGAAGAAACGGTCAACGGTGAACCTTCTTTCAAATAAATAGATAGATACTCTGTATTCTAGCCCACTTGAGGGGAGATCCGGAGGGGCCCCTAGAACTCGCCAACGCTCAGGATCTTGAGCACCGGGTAGCCCGCCTCATCGGAAGCGGCCAGGTCTACCTCTGCGCGAATACCGAAGTCAAAGTTATCTTCGGGGTCGGCAAAGCTCTGCTGAACCTTCCACACGCCGGGGTGAGCCGCGGTATCCTCGTCCATGCTGACCAGGCGAGGCGAGCGCGCATCGGCGTCCGTGTAGATGTCGTCGTAGACGTCGAAGTAGTCGTCCATGGCGTCGGCCCAGCGGTCGGCGTCCCAGCCGCACCACTCGTCCAGGGCACCCAGGGCGCGGTCACGCTCGTCAGCGAAGAGCTCCACGCGGCGGAAGAGGGCGTTGCGCACCATCACGCGGAAGGCGCGCAGGTTCTTCGTCACGGCGGGAGGCTCTTCCTCCTCAATGGAGGCGTGCTCGGAGGCAATGGTGGCGGTGTCTTCGCCGGCGGCCAGCTTCTCCCATTCGTCCACCAGGGAGGAGTCGGTCTGGCGTACCAGCTCGCCGAGCCACTCGATGATGTCGTCGAGCTCGTCGGTCACGGCAGAATCGGGGATGGTGTGGCGCAGCGCCTTGTATGCGTCAGAGAGGTAGCGCAGGAGCACGCCCTCGGCACGTTCGAGCGAGTAGTACTGCACGAAGTCGTTGAAGCCCATCGCGCGTTCGTACATGTCACGCACGATCGACTTGGGGCGCGGCTCAAAACGAGCCACCCACGGCGCGGACTGCTTGTAGGTCGTGTACGCCTGATCGATGAGCTCAGCCAGGGGCTGCGGGTAGGTGACCTTGTCCAGCTCATTCATGCGTTCGGTGTAGTCCACACCGTCCGCCTTCAACTGTGCCGACAATTCGTTCTTCGCCTTGCGTTCCTGTGCGTACAGCACCTGGTTCGGCGAATCCAGGGTCGCCTCAATGAGGGAGAGCGCGTCCAGTGCGTAGCTGGGGGACTCGGGGTCGAGCAGTTCCAGCGCGGCGACCGCAAAAGCGGACAGCGGCTGGTTCAGGGCAAAGTTATCCTGCAAATCCTCGGTCAGGCGCAGGTAGGAGCCGTGCTCATCCGGGGTGTTGGTTCGCTCAATCACGCCGCCGGTCAGCAGCTCCTTGTAGATGCCGATTGCCTTGCGCAGCAGCTCGCGGCGGCGCGCGGGGCTCTCATGGTTCTCCTGAATGATGCGGTACGCGGCAATGACCGGGTTCTCCGGGCGGTGCATCAGGTTCAGTAGCATCGAATGGGTGATGTCGAAGGAGGAGGTCAGCGGCTCCGGGGCGGCCTCTACCAGTTGCTTGAAGGTCTTCTCGGACCAGCCAACGAAGCCTTCCGGCGCCTTCTTACGCTTGGAGGACAGCGACTGGTTAATGCGCTTGGTATCGTCACCGAACTTCGCCTGCGCCTTAGCCAGCAGGCGAGCGTTCTCAATATCGTGCTCGGGTGCCTGAACCACCACGGTGCCGGCGGTATCAAAACCGGCGCGGCCGGCGCGTCCAGCAATCTGGTGGAACTCGCGGGCACGCAGACGGCGGCTACGGGCACCGTCAAACTTCGACAGCGCCGTAATCAGCACGGTACGAATCGGCACGTTAATACCCACACCCAGGGTGTCGGTACCGCAAATCACCTTGAGCAGACCCTCCTGAGCCAGCTGCTCCACGAGGCGGCGGTACTTGGGCAGCATGCCCGCGTGGTGAATACCGATACCGGCACGCACCAGCTTATTCAGCGCCTTACCGAAGCCCGGACCGAAACGGAACTTCGCAATCAGCTCTGCAATGCGTTCCTTATCTTCCTTCGAGGCAATAGCCACCGACAGCAGCGCGTTCGCCTGCTCCAGCGCCGCCTTCTGCGAGAAGTGCACAATGTAGACCGGAGTCTGCTTGGTCTGCACGAGCTCCTGCACCGTCTCCTGAACCGGGGTGGTGGAGTAGTAGAAATGCAGCGGAATGGGACGCTCGGAATGAGCCACCAGGTCGCTCTCGCGGCCGGTCAGCGCCGTTATCTCCTCCTGGAAGCGGGTCGTGTCGCCCAGGGTTGCGCTCATCAGCAGGAACTGCGCCTGCGGAAGCTCCAGCAAGGGAAGCTGCCACGCCCAGCCGCGCTGCGGGTCGGAGTAGAAGTGGAACTCGTCCATAATGACCTGGCAGAGGTCCGCATCCTTGCCCTCACGCAGGGCAATATTCGCGAGAATCTCCGCGGTGCAGCAGATAATGGGCGCCTCCGTGTTGATGGCGGAGTCGCCGGTAATCATGCCCACGTTCTCGGCACCAAAAATATTAATCAAGTCAAAGAACTTCTCAGACACCAGCGCCTTAATGGGGGCGGTGTAGTAGGATCGCTGACCGGTCGCCAGGCCCGTAAAATGCGCGGCAACAGCTACAGTGGACTTACCCGAACCGGTCGGGGTTGCCAGCACCACGTTATGTCCGGCGGCAATGCTCAGAACGGCCTCGTCCTGGGCGGGGTACAGGGTCATGCCGCGGGTCGAAATCCACTCGGTAAACGCCTCATAGATTTCTTCGGCAGTGAGGGGGTTGCCCTTAAAATCGCGTCGATTGTAGTCGCCGGGATTCTCACCCAGCGTGGGAGAAAGAAAATTCAAAATACTCATGAGGATTCCAGTCTATCGGGAATAGGGCGGGCGCGGGGGCGTTATCGTTACGAGGGAACAAACGGGTACTCGCGGAGTGCTTGCGGGGTGTTCGCTGCATCTTTGCAGGGCGTTTGCGGTTCCTTCGCGGAGCGTTTATAGGGCGTTCGGGAGGCGCGGTGCCGCGCTAACGCGGGAATTCCCCAAATTCGTGTAGTGTAGAACAAAGCACTAAAAGTGCAGTGGTGCAAAAACCTGGTGCTCAGAAGGTCGAAAACGTAGGCCTCCATGCCGCATAGATTACCGCGTAGATGCAGAGTCCACCGATTGATGTCGGTGCATATTGAGCGGCTGATACACACCCCAAAATACGTTGCATAAATAACGACACGCCCATCTATTGCGCAAATAGTGTTGCGTGCCACATTGATAAAGGAATAGGGTAAGAGAAAGGAGAGACGTTGAATGACTGAATACAACGCTGACAAGGCACAAGAAAACGCCGCGCGTGAAGAAGCTACGCATGAAGAATCCATGCATAACAAAACCACGCAGGAAAAAGCCGCTCAGAAGAAAACTGCGCAGAAAAAAGCTACACAGGAAGTAACCGGTAGCGAACAGCGCAAGGCAGAAGAGGAAGCCCTCAAAAAGCGCCTCGCCCTGCGCGTCACCGCACCCGGATACAAATACCCCTGGCACCGCTGGGCAATCCCCGTCGTGGGTGAAACCACCGCGGGTACCGGTGCGATTCTTATCCCCGTCATGGTGGGTCAATTCATCAACCAGCACATCGCCGGCAAAGCCCCCGATGCCTGGCCCATGTTCTGGGTAGTCGTCGCAGCCATCACCTTCATCGTGATCAACGAGTTCTTCGGCTGGGGCACCTCCATGACCCTCAGCGCGGAACTTAGCCGCGACTGGCGCATCTACATCAACCGGCTCATGGGGCGCACCCGCGCTGGCGTAGACTCCGGCGAAGCGGTCACCGTCATGAACAAAGACGTACGCCGCATTACGGACGTCTACTTCTCCCTACCGCTATTCGTCAACGCCATGATTATCGCGACCCTCGGTGCCGTACAGCTCTGGCTCATCAACCCCGTCACCGCGATCGTGACCCTCATCGGCACGCTCATCGTGGTCGGTGTGATCGCCTGGTACTCGACCTTCCTCGAATCCAAGATCGGCGAATACCGCGAAAAGGACGGCGAAGCCTCCTCACGCGCCTCCGACATCGCCACCGGTCTGCGCACCATCGCCGGCCTCGGCGCCGAAGAGCAGATGCGTGAACGCTACCACCGCGGCACCGACGAAGTCTTCGACAGCTACATGCGCTACGAAAAGACGCACCGCTGGATGTACCTCATCCGCGCGCTGCTCGGCGGTGCCGTGACCCTGCTCGGCATCGGCTTCGCCCTTACCGGCCACGTTGAAAACGGCCGCTGGGTATCCGACACGCCCGCCGCGTCCCTGGTGACCGTCGCCTCCATTATCGCGATGATGGGCGGCCCCATCTGGATTACCCAGAACTTCCTCACCGCATGGCGATACGCCAAGATCGCGCTCGCCAAGGTCGCCCGCCTCGAAGGTCACGCGGGCGTACGCCAGGGCGTGCTGAAGAGCCCGCGCACCGACGAAGAAATGGCGCAGCTGGCACGCGCCGAACAGGCAGTCGAGGCGAGCACCCTCGAGGTGCCCGTACCCGTCGCCCCCGCCGGTGCAAGCAACCCGCGCATCGTGTACGTCAACCCGCGCGACTACAACCTCACCGCGCAGGACTACGCCGAGGCGCTCGCCCGCACCCTGCGACGCGGGGGAGAGGACCTCAAGGACGCCTCCGGCCGCCGCGTACTGCTGAGCGAACCCAACCCCATGATTTTCGCCGGAACCCTGCAGGAGCACCTGCGCCTGGGCACCGTGCCGAACCCCGATGAGGAGCTGGCACAGGCAAAGGATGAGGAACTGCTGAAGATTACCGACTCCCGCGAAATCGCCTACCGACTGGGCGGACGCAACCCCGAAGACTACTTCGCCGCCCGCATCACCAGCGAAGGCGCGAACCTCTCCGGTGGTCAGCGTCAGCGTCTGGCACTCGCCCGTGCTCTCGCACAGGATGCGCAGGTGCTCATTCTGACCGAGCCGCTGAACTCCGTGGACGAACCCAGCCAGCGTTACATCTACGATGCGATGGAAACCCAGATCGGTAGCGACCGCCTGCCCGTCGGCTACCCCGGCCTGCTGCAGGATTTGGAGCAGGTCTACGTTGTCTCCACGACCGCGGAGACGACCCGCCGCATGGAACGCGACGGCTACCCGGAAACCGCTCAGTCTGAAACTGCTCAGACCGAAACTGCTCAGAATCAGGAGGTGAACTAGCATGGCAAAGCAGCTCCCCATCGAAAACCCCGCCTACGTGGCACGCCGCATGTGGAACTACCTCGCGGCGCATAAGGGGCGAGCCCTCTACACCTTCGTCATCTACATGGTCAGCACCCTCATGGGTGCGGTGGTGCCCCTGCAGATTGGTGCCACCGTGGACGACGTGGTGGCGGGTAAGTTCTCCAGCTACCCGTGGCAGCCGATTCTGATTATCCTGGCGGCGTTCATCGTGCAGGCAATAACCCTCATGGTCTCCTCGTACAGCGCGGCGCGACTGGGTGCGCTCGTCACCCGTGACGCCAACCAGGACACCCTCGACGGCACCCTCGACCTGGATGCACGCACCGTGGAAGAAGCCGGCAGCGGCGACCTGCTCACCCGCGTAACCGACGACCTCTCCTCGGCGGCCAAGTCCGTCAGCGAGGACCTGCTCGGCGCGATTTACGTGGTGCTGTACTTCATTATCTCCACGATCTCCCTGGCGTTCGTGAGCCCGGCAATGGGCCTGATCATGCTGCCCATGATTGCCGGTCTTGCCCTCATCATGTCGAAGATGCTGCCGCTCATGGCGGCACGCAACCAGACCGCCCAGGAGCGCGTGAGCGACCTCAACAGCGTGCTGACCGAGAACATTCGCGGCACCTCCACGATCCGTGAGCTGGGCGTTCATACCGCCCGCGAAGACGCCTTCGCCGGTGAGAACAAGCGCCAGTTCGCCGCGCAGCTGGGCATGGTGCGCATCCGCCAGCTGTACTTCACCGTGGACGCTATCAACGCCTGGATCCCCACGATTCTGTGTATGCTCTGGGGCGCCGCCTGCGTGGCTCTCGGCTGGGCTTCCTGGGGCGCCGTAGCGACCGCCTCGGTCATGGTTTTCAGCCTGCGAACCCTTGCCGACATGCTGAACCACCACGTCAGTAGCCTGCGCATCATGCTCGTGAACATGGGCCGCGTGTTCGGTGTGGTGTCCTTGGCGAAGAAGCAGCGTGAGGCGCGTGCACAGCACCGCGCTGAAGCGTTCGCCGCCGTCTCGGATGAAGCCGTGAAGGACCCGCAGTACGCCATTGACTGCATCGACGTCTCCTACGGCTACTCGCCGGACGCCCTCGTTCTGGAAGACATCAACCTGAAGATTCGCCGCGGCGAGGCGCTCGCCCTGGTGGGTCGTTCCGGTTCGGGTAAGACCACCCTGGCGCGTCTGATTGGTGGTTCGCTGACCGCCCTGGAGGGCACCATCACCGTGATGGGTCGCCCGGTTGGTCACGGCGACTTCCCGACCGATGCCGCCGCCGACGGCCGCCCGCGCCTGCTGGTCTGCACCCAGGAAGCGCACGTCTTCTTCGGTACCCTCGCCGATAACTTTACGGTGGTTGTGCCGGATGCAACCGTCGAGCAGATGGGTGAGGCCCTGGACGCTGTCGGTGCCCGCTGGTGGCGCGACCTGCCGCAGGGCATGGACACCGTCGTCAGCGGCGCGGATTCGCCTCTGACCCGCGACCAGATTCAGCAGCTGGCGCTGGCACGTATTGTGCTTGCTGACCCGCACGCCGTGATTCTGGACGAGTCCACCACTCAGCTGGAGCTCGCGGACGCAACCGAGTCCCTGAGCGCCGTGCTGGCGAACCGTGCGGTGCTGATCATTTCGCACGATGCGCGTATCGCCTCGCTGGCTGACCGTGCGGTCCTGCTGCACGAGGGCAGGATCATTGCGGAGGGTTCACCGGCAGAGATTTTCGCCCTCACCTAAGCTCTGGCCTAGCCCGGTGGATATGCCCGGCGATATGTCCGGCTGATAGTGCCCGGTACCGTCTAAAGCGGTGCCGGGCATTGCCTTTTAACGGGCGAGTTCTGGGGGGGGTGCTGAAGCCTGCGCTGGAAAACCTGAGCCGGAATGGTGGTGCAGTACCGCAATGCTCAAACGAAAATTTCGGAGAGATTCACTTGTCACCCGCAAAACTTTCAGCTACTGAGAATCGTTGTGATAACCTGGCAGAGCGATATGGGGTGCCTTGAGACGCCCGCGACCCGCTAACCCGCCCAACACCCGCCCAACGAAGGGCATACGGCACAGGGGGCGCACGAAACGGCGTAAGAAAACTCAAGGCTGAGAGAATCACCCATTGAACCTGCTCTAGTTCGAACTAGCGAAGGGATTATCGATAATGGCAGAGCAGCCTACCGCGCCCTCGTGCGCACCCACCACCCCCACCAACCCTGTACCCGGCGCGAGCGCCTCCGGAAACCCCCGGGCATCTCAGACAGCTCGCGTGCCGAGGGTCCTCTCGATTGCGGGAACCGACCCCTCCGGCGGTGCAGGTATTCAGGCGGACCTCAAGTCCATTGCCGCATCCGGCGGTTACGGCATGTGCGTGACTACCTCACTGGTCGCCCAAAACACGTGCGGGGTTCGTGAAGTATTCACCCCGCCCCTGGAATTTTTGACCGCGCAGCTTGCCGCCGTTTTTGATGACGTCACGGTTGACGCCGTGAAAATCGGCATGCTCGGCGACGCAGACACGATCCGCACCGTCCGCACCTGGCTGAGCGAGCATCCGGTGCCCGTGGTTGTGCTCGACCCGGTCATGATTGCTTCCAGCGGTGACCGCCTGCTGCAGGCGGAAGCGGAGCAGGCGCTGCGCGATCTCGTGCCGCTCGTGAATGTGATTACCCCGAACATTCCGGAGCTTGCCGTGCTCTGTGAGAAGGAGCCCGCCCAGACTTTCGATGAGGCGCACGAGCAGGCGGCGAACCTTGCGGCGGCGACCGGAACTACCGTGATTGTGAAGGGCGGCCACCTGTGTGGTCAGGACGCCGGTAACACCGCGGTCTTCCCGGACGGCACCTGCGCGCACGTGCGCACCCCGCGTCTGGACAGCCGCAATACGCACGGCACCGGATGCTCCCTATCCTCTTCGCTGGCAACCCGCCTGGGAGTGGAGCTGCTCCAGCACGCCGAAGTCGCAGAACACACCGCAGAGCAGAGCGTTCTGACCAGCGAAGACACCCACCGCGCCCTGCAGTGGAGCACCCGCTGGCTCCACGAATCCATTGCCGCAGGTGCCGGGCTACAGGTCGGCTCCGGTGAGGGCCACGGCCCGGTGGACCACGCCGCCCGTGCCCGCCGCCTGGAGGCTACCGCCTCCGCATACCCGTGGCATCACCTGCTCGCCACCACCGACTCTGAGGGCAATACTCTGGACGGCACCAGCCCGGAGCGTCTGCTGCCGGTCAGCCCCGTGCCCGCCGGTGAAGCCGTCGTAAAGCCCGCCGGACCCTGGACCGCCGCCCTCTGGGCAGCCGGTGGCGAAACCTGGCACCAGATCCTGGACCTGCCCTTCGTGCGTGCCCTCGGTGATGGCACCCTCGACGAGGACCTGTTCGCCTTCTACCTGGACCAGGATGCCCTCTACCTGCGTGATTATTCGCGTGCGCTCGCGACTCTCTCGGCGCGTGCTGACACCGCTGAGGCGCAGGTGCACTGGGCCGCCGGTGCGCATGAGGCGATTGCCGCCGAATCGCAGCTGCACGAGGGCTGGCTGGCGAACCGTGCGCGTCTGGGTGGCCCCTCGCCGATTACGATGGGGTACACGAATTTCCTGCGTGCCTCCGCCGCCGGTGATGATTACGTGGTCGGTGCCGCCGCTATCTTGCCCTGCTACTGGCTGTACGAAGAGGTGGGCGCTGTGCTCTCCTCGCAGAATCACGCGGACCACCCGTACGCGGAGTGGCTGAGCATGTACGGTGGCGAAGAGTTCGCCGCGGAGGTGGCGCGTAGCCTCGCGGAGGTGGAGCGTGCGTTTGAGACGGCTTCACCGGCTCAGCGTGTGCGCGCGGCGCGGGCGTACCTGTCGGCGTGCGTGTACGAGCGTGAGTTCTTTGACCAGGCGCACCGAGCATTGCGTTAGTTTGCCGGGCGCTGCGCTAGATGATAGGCGCCGATTTTTGGGCTGAATACCGCCCCGGCATGGCGTGAGATGGGTGATTGATGCTTCACTCAAGCTACCGACGGTTCGGTGGTTGTGCCGGTTATGCTTAAGGCGTCGGTGAAAACCGTTTGCGGCAGGATTCCGGCCCTCACCCAACTGGCTGATGTACCTGCCGCGCCCGCACCTCTACGGCGTGTAACCGACCAGTTTGGCCCGTCGCAACCACCTCATCCAACCCCCGCGGCGGGCCAAACGCTTTCCTCCCGGGCTTCGGGGCTCCGTGTGAAAGCATTTCGTGTATAAATTCCGCATAGAAATATCCCGTGCAGATACTCTCATCTGCACGGGATATTTCTATATGTCTAACTATTGCGAATTAGCCGCCGCAGCTAGTGCGTCAGGCTAATGTGGCAGGGAAGGGGAGAATCGCCTACTTGCTCTCGCCCTTGAGTGCACCCACGAGCGGACCGATCACGTCCATGGGCAGCGGGAAGACCACGGTCGAGTTCTGGTCGGCGCCCAGCTCCAGCAGGGTCTGCAGGTAACGCAGCTGCAGGGAAGCGGGGGACTGGCTCAGAATGTCGGATGCTTCCTTCAGCTCGCTCGAAGCCTCAAGCTCACCGCGTGCCGAAATGATCTTTGCGCGACGCTCACGCTCGGCCTCAGCCTCACGAGCCATGGCGCGCTGCATGGCCTCGGGAATCTCAACGTCCTTAATCTCGACGAGCTCAACCTGGATGCCCCAGTGCTCGGTGCGGGAGCCGATGATGGAACGCAGGTCCTCGTTCAGGTCCTCGCGGTGTGCGAGCAGGGTGTCCAGGTCAACGCGACCGAGCAGGGAACGCAGGGTGGTCTGCGCGATCTGGCTGGTGGCAATCGGGTAGTTCTCAACCTCAAGCACCGCGTTCTTGGCGTTGGTAACGCGGAAGAGGACCACGGCGTTCACGCGGGCGGGAACGTTGTCCTTGGTGATGACTTCCTGCGGGGGAATGGTCAGGGTGATGACACGCATATCAACGCGCTGCAGGGAGTCGACGAGGGGGAAGACGATGTTCAGGCCGGGCTTCAGTTCCGAGCGCAGGTGACCGAAGCCGAAAGAGATGCCACGCTCGTATTCGGGGATGACGCGGAACATACGAATCAGAATAAAAAGAACAATGACGGCAACTGGGATGAGGATAGTTGCCAAAGTGACGGGATCCATGGTTTTCCTTCACAAGTATTGGGGGAGGACGGTATGTGTGCCCACCTGCCCGCGCCTCGTACGGTTCAGGTAGTAGGGGTGTAGGTAGTGGGTGTTGCCCGGTACCGGGCTGTGTGGGGAGTTTGGGAGGGGAATTTCCCGTCCCGGCGTACATCGCGGCGGTCGGTGCTTTAGCGGCACCCCACATGGAAAACTCAAAAGAGGAATAAAAGAGAAATCCATGCAGGGCAGCCGCCGAAGCTAACAGACGGACCCAACCGACCGGTCAGCCGCCGGAACGGAAAAACTTGTGCAGCGCTACTTCTTCGCCATCTTCTCTGCAGCCAGCTTTTCAGCCGCCTCAACCTCAGCCAGGTTCTGCTCCTGCAGGACCTCGTTCGTGGTCTTATGCAGACGCGGAACCGAGGTGCCGGTACCGCTCCATGCGGGGCGGTCCGGGTCGAGGGCAGAGGTACGAACCGGCAGGGTTGCATCCGCAATCATCTGCTTGCGGGTCTGCTCGGTACGGCGCTTACGCTCATTCGACACGCCACCCCACTTCGCCGCGAAACGGTCCATCTTCACGTTCACCGATTCGTCAGCGGTGGATGCGTGAATATGCTTCGGATCGTTCTCGAAGTTCGCGGGGGAACGCATGAGCTTCACAGCCAGCGGGTAGGTCAGCGACAGGCAGACCACCGCGGCGGCACCCTCCACCAGAAGCTCCAGCGGGGAGTGCCAGACGATGGCGGCACCAATCAGGATGACCACACCCAGCAACGAGACAGCAACCGCCAGCCCGCGGTGGAAACGACCCGACTCGGAGTAGGGCCATTCGTCCACTTCACGGGTGAGCTCGCGGCCGTTCGCCGAGACGGTGCAGCTGTCCTTAATCGGGCAGGTGTTGCACACGCTGGGCTTGGCGCGGTAACGCATCACTCGGTTATCCGAGTCGAATGCGGTCGCCCACAGCCACTGGTCTTCGGGGCAGAGCCACGCGTCGCTCTCTTCGTGGTAGGTGAACCCGAAGGTTCGCGCCGCCACCATGCGCTGGCTGGTGCGCTTGGCGAGAATATCGAAGCCCCAACCCACGGCGACCAGGCCGAACGCGTACACGCAGGCCAGCCACACGAGGAAAGAAACTCCAGCAATCTGCTCAGGCATGGTTAGCCTCGACGATCGCTACGGTAGGGGCTGGTCTGCTCGGGCAGCTCCTCGGCAGCCTTAGCGCCGGCGAACTCTGCGATGCGAGCGTCCTCAACCACCTCGTACAGCGGCGGTTCGGGCAGCTCCAGGACGGTTTCCTTAGCGTTCTTGGAGAAGATCTCCTTGATACCCAGCAGCGCCAGCTTAATCAGCGGGATAATGCCGACCAGGAAGATGACGTCACCGGGCATACGCATCCAACCCATCACGGCGGAAGCACCGTCGTGAATGAACGCGAAGGAACGAGCCTCGTAGTAGCCTTCACCCACGGACTTGTACAGCTGAGCAATACCCAGCGGAAGCAGCGAGATGAAGGACATCCACAGCAGACCAATGTTCAGGGTCCAGAAGGAGAACTTCAGACCCTTCTCAGGCCACTTGTCCTCAGGGATCAGGTAGCGCAGACCAAATACCGCGAACGCGATTGCGAGCATACCGTACACACCCATCATGGATGCGTGTGCGTGGTTTGCGGTCAGCGCGGTACCAATCTCGAAGTAGGACACGATCGGCAGGTTAATCAGGAAGCCGAACACACCTGCGCCGAGGAAGTTCCAGAAGCCCACAGCAATCAGGAACATGACAGCCCAACGGTGCGGGAAAGGCTTGGTGCGGTTGGAGTACTGGCGGGCACCCAGCTGCATGAAGCCCCACGCCTCAACGGTCAGGAAGGTCAGCGGGATAACCTCAGCAGCCGAGAAGAACGCACCGAATGCCATCTGCTCGGAGGGGGTACCGACGAAGTAGGTGTGGTGCAGAGTACCGATCACACCACCGGCGGAGTAGAGCACAGCGTCCATCATGATGATGGAGATTGCGATGCGCTCGCGGACCACGCCGAGCAGCACGAAGATGTACGCCACCATGACGGTGGTGAACAGTTCGAGGAAGTCCTCCACCCAGAGGTGAACCACCCAGAATCGCCAGAATTCGGCGACGGTCACGTGAGTGCGCTGACCTGCGAGCAAGCCGACCGCGTAGAACATGGGGATGGCGAGGCCGGAGAAGAGGAACAGCCACGGCAGGGAGGTCTTCTTCGAGCCCTTCAGACGAGCGGAGAGGGTACGCCAGACGATGACGATCCAGATGAACATACCCGCGGTGAGCAGGATCTGGAAGAATCGCGGCAGGTCCAGGAACTCCCACTGCTGCGAGAAGAAGCCGGTGAATTCCTTGGGGATGAGGCCCTTCTGGGAGAACCATTCGTTCAGCAGCGAGCCGAGGACCACGAAGACCACGGCGCCGATGAGAACGTAGGTGAGCAGGCCCTGCTTCTTGGGTTCGCGGCGGGTAATCAGCGGGGCGATGAAGATACCGCCCGCCAGGAACGCGCCTGCGGTCCAGAAGAGGGAGAGCTGAAGGTGCCAGGTTCGGGATACCGTGTAGGGCAGCAACTGGCCCATGTCGATACCGAAGAATCCGGTGAGTTCTTCACGGTAGTGCTCGGTGAGCGCACCCACCAGAGCCTGCAGCAAAAACAGCACCAGGATCGTTGCAAAGAGCAGGCAGGCTGCCTTCTGCGAGGGGGTCAGGCGAACTTCGTCGGGCTGACGGAAGTCGAGGACGGGTGCCTCTTCCGCGTGCCAGCCGATAGCGCGGGACCAGCGGCCGTAGATGGCGAACATCAGACCGGTACCACCGATGAGGGCAATCAGGGAGAGTGCCGACCAGACCATCAGATCCGCGGTGGGCTTGTTGTCCACGTTGGGTTCGGAAGGCCAGTTGTTGGTGTAGGAGTAGGGCTGGTCGGGGCGGTCTGCCGCCGATGCCCATGCGGTCCAGCCGAAGAATGCGACGATGTCGTGCAGTTCTTCGTCGTTCTTAATGGCGTCGGGGAACAGGCCCTGCGAGGTGTCACCCTTCATGAGGGTTTCACGGTAGTGCTTGAGCATGAGCTGGTAGCCCTTGGTCTCACCAGCGGACCAGGTGATGGTCTTAGTCTGCTCGTCGTACTTGTTCTCCTTGCGCCACTCGTTCTTGACGAGTTCGCGGGGGTCCTGCTTGCCCTGTTCACGGTACTCCTTGACGGCAGCATCGGTGGTCAGGCGCAGGTATTCTGCAGTGTAGTCGGGGCCGAGGTAGGCACCGTGACCGAGCACGGATCCGTACTGCTGCAGGCCGCGTCCCTGGAACAGTTCCTGACCGTGCAGGATCTGTTCTTGGGTTGCGATAGTTTTGCCGTCGTTGCCGACGATTTTATCGGGGAGCGGCATGGAGAGTGCGTAGGTGCGCATTGCAAGGACTGCCATAATGGTGAAGCCCAGGAGCATCACAAACGCAACAGCCTGTACCCAGCCTTTTCCGGCATAGGCACCGACCGTGTCTGAGCGGCGGGCAATCTTTGCTGCCTGCGCACGCGAGACGGGTTTTGTAGCCATAGTGTATGTCTCCAGTGTGCGTGGATTGTGTAGGTGGAGTGGTTCCGACGCACATCCGCTGGAGGGGCGGCTCACTATGTTCAGGGTGAATCGTCCTTGAGGGAGGTGCGACAGCCCACCCTGCTCTCATTTTTGCATATTAAATGCGTATTTACGAAACTTTGCTGACGTATCGTCACAATATGACAGGCGTATTCAGGCATAAAAGCCACAGTTACAAGGCAAAAAAGTTCGAATGTTACGTTGAGGTTGAATCCTTAGCTTCCGTGACTACTTACCAGCCTGCAACGGGGGAACATAGGGCGGAAGCTATGCAGGCTCCCTCAATCAGGACTCTTACTCGGGTTCCTACTCGGGCTTCTACTTGAGCTTCTACCGGAAATCTTGCCGAAATTATTGGTGGGAGGCGCATCCCAGCATGTGGAAGGGGAATGCGGCACCCCTCACGTTCCTACACTCGGGTGTGGAATAATAAAACTCGGTACTACTAAACACAGTACAAATTTTTTCAGTACAGATTCTGTGCACCCACACGGTGTACCCTCAGAAGGGGCCACTCACCCCGCACCCACGGCAGCCCGCCACCACAGCCCGCAATCTATCGGCACCTCAGGAGAGTTCACGTGCTTCTCTACAAATCCACCCAGAAAGCAGTCACCGGAATCCTGCGCACCGTCTTCCGCGCCCGCGTGACCGGACTCGAAAACTTCCCCGCCACCGGCCCGGTGATTGTCGCCTCCAACCACCTGTCCTTCCTGGACTCCATCATTATTTCTGCCATGATGCCGCGCCGCGTGGCGTTCCTCGCCAAGGCTGAGTACGTGAACACCCCCGGCCCGCGCGGCAAGATGATGAAGGCATTCTTCGAAGCCGTGGACATCATTCCCGTGAACCGCTCCGACCGTTCCGAATCGCTCAAGGCCCTCGATATCGCCCTGGAGAAGCTGAACGAGGGCAAGGTCTTCGGTATCTACCCCGAGGGCACCCGCTCCCGCGACGGCTACCTCTACCGCGGCAAGATTGGCGTGGCGTGGCTGGCACACATGACCGGTGCACCCGTCGTGCCCGTCGGCCTGATCGGCACCGACCGCCTGCAGAAGCCCGGCTCGAACATGATTTACCCGCGCCGCTTCACGATTCGCGTGGGCAAGCCGCTCTACTTTGAGAAGACCGGCGAGAAGATGAGCGGCAAGCAGCGCCGCGCCACCACCGACACGATCATGAATGAGATTGCTCAGCTGTCCGGTCAGGCACGAAAGCACGAGTACAACGTTTCGCCCTCAGCCGCACGTGACGCAGGCTAGGGCACTCGCCGCCTATACCGCGTAGACTTAAACCGCGCATTCACACACCGACCCCGCGCTTTGGGGGAGATGGGTGCAGGATGCGCGGTTTGTCGTATGCGTGAGCCTGGGATGTCCCCGGTAGCCCAGTAGAGCGAGGAGAAAGTACCCATGGCAGAGCCTTCCAGCTACCGCCCCGCCCCCGGCGAAATCCCCACCGACCCGGGCGTTTACCGTTTCCGCGATGCCGACGGCCGCGTCATCTACGTGGGCAAGGCGAAGAACCTGCGCAACCGCCTCAACAGCTATTTTGCGTCCCCGCAGACGCTGAGCCCGAAGACCTACGCGATGGTGCATACAGCGGCGAGCGTGGAGTGGACCGTGGTGGCGAGCGAGATGGAATCGCTGCAGCTTGAATACACCTGGATTAAGGAGTTTTCGCCGCGCTTCAACATTGCGTTCCGCGACGATAAGTCGTACCCGTACCTGGCGATTACCGTCAATGACGTGTACCCGCGCGCGATGGTCACTCGCGGCGAGCGCCGTAAGGGCGTGCGCTATTTTGGGCCGTACTCGCAGGCGTGGGCGATTCGTGAAACCCTGGATGCGCTACTGCGCGTTTTCCCGGTGCGTACCTGCACGAACGGCGTGTTTAACCGCGCGAAGAATAGTGGCCGGCCCTGCCTGCTCGGCTATATCGATAAGTGCGCGGCGCCGTGCGTGGGCAAGATTAGCGCCGAGGAGCATCGCGAGTTGGCGCGCGGGCTGACCCGGTTTATGGGTGGTGGCGCTGAGAAGCATATCGCCCAGTTGACCGCAGAAATGAAGGCCGCCGCCGCTGATATGGACTTTGAGCGCGCCGCGATTCTTCGTGACGATATTGCCGCGCTGACTAAGGCGTTTGAGCGTAACGCCGTGGTGCTCGGCGCGACCGTGGATGCCGACCTGTTCGCCTACGCTGAGGACGACCTGGAGGCGTCCGTTCAGGTGTTCTTCGTGCGCGGCGGCAGGATCCGCGGCCAGCGCGGCTGGATCGTGGAGAAGGTCAACGACAGCACCGACGCACAGCTCATCGAGCAGCTCATCGCGCAGGTGTACAGCGATATTGCGGCGAGCCTCGCCTCCCAGAAGGACGCCGAGAAGAGCCTGAACAGCTACGATATTCCGCGTTCCGTGCTCGTGCCGGTGGAGCCCGAGAATAAGGAGCAACTGGCGTCTTGGCTGGCGGAGGTGCGCGGCGGCCCCGTGGAGATTAGCGTCCCGCAGCGCGGCGACAAGGCAGAGCTCATGAAGACGGTCGCCGAGAACGCGCGCCAGTCGCTGACCCTGCACAAGAGCCGCCGTGCCGGCGATTTGACCACCCGCAGCGCCTCCCTCGTGGAGCTGCAGGAAGCGCTGGAACTACCGGACCCGCTGCTGCGCATCGAGTGCTACGACATTTCGCATGTGCAGGGCACGAACGTGGTTGCCTCCATGGTCGTCTTTGAGGACGGCATGCCCGCGAAGAACGCCTACCGCACCTACAGCATTACCGGCGACGCTGCGCGTGATGATACCGCCAGCATGTACGACGTCATCACGCGCCGCTTCAAGAGGCACCTGGCGCAGCAGGCGGAACGCGAAGCTGCGCCCGTGCACTCCGGCGAGATTGACGCCTCCACGCCCGAGCCTGCGAAGTTTGCCTACCCGCCGAACCTGGTGCTCGTGGACGGCGGCCCGCCGCAGGTGGCTGCCGCCTCCGCCGCGCTGAGCGATCTGGGCATTACGGATGTGTACGTTGCCGGCATCGCTAAGCGCCTGGAGGAACTGTGGCTACCGGACGACGACTACCCGGTCGTGCTGCCGCGCACCTCGCAGGCACTGTACCTGGTGCAGCGCATCCGCGATGAGGCGCACCGTTTCGCTATCACCTTCCACCGTTCCAAGCGCGGTAAGGCGATGGTCGCCTCCGCCCTGGATGAGGTGCCCGGTCTGGGCGAGGTGAAGCGTTCCGCGCTGATTAAGCATTTCGGGTCGGTGGCTCAGATTAAGCAGGCGAGCGCCGAGGAGCTGACGGCGGTGCCGGGTATTGGTCCGGCGTTGGCTCAGAAGATTCTGGCGGCGCTGACCTAATCCTCTGGCTGGCGCTGGCCTAAGTGCCTGCTGGCGCTGACCTAATCCTCTGGCTGGCGCTGAGTGAAGGCCCGCCCGGGGTGTGAACGCAGCACTCCGCCTCGTAATGGCGCTTAACAAACGTGTCATAATTGAAGGAAACCGTCATCATTACGAGCGCGCTATCTTCGCGCGCCCTCAACCAGTAGAGTGGAAACCGTGAGTAATAACCATCTGCGCCTATTCACCAGCGAGTCGGTGACTGAAGGCCACCCCGATAAGATTTGTGACCAGATTTCTGACGCCATCCTTGACGGCATCATCGCCCAGGACCCCGCAGCGAATGTTGCTGTGGAGACCATGGTAACCACCGGTCAGGTGCATGTTGCTGGTGAGGTGACCACCTCCAGCTACGTCGAAATCCCCTCCATCGTGCGCGAGACCATTCTGGGTATCGGCTACGATTCCTCGACCCGCGGCTTCGACGGCGAGTTCTGCGGCGTGTCCGTGTCCATTGGTGAGCAGTCCCCGGACATTAACGCCGGCGTGTACGAGTCCCTCGAGGTTCGTCAGGGTATTGCTGCTGACGAGTACGACCGCCAGGGTGCGGGAGACCAGGGCATCATGTTCGGTTACGCATCCAACGAGACGAACGTGCTGATGCCCGCCCCGATTTGGCTGGCGCACCGCCTCTCTGAGCGTCTGACCAAGGTCCGTAAGGACGGCCTGCTGACCGAGCTGCGCCCCGACGGCAAGACTCAGGTGACCCTCGGCTACGATTCGAACAACGTGCCTGTCTCCGTGGACACCGTGGTTGTTTCGAGCCAGCACACCGCAAGCTACGACCTGGCTGACCTGCGTGCGGACATTGAGAAGCACGTTATCGCACCGGTTTTGGGCAGCGTCGAGCTGGATTCCTCCAACGCCAAGTTCATTGTGAACCCCGCTGGCCGCTTCGTTCAGGGTGGTCCCGTGGGTGACGCGGGCCTGACCGGCCGCAAGATTATTGTGGACACCTACGGCGGTTCGGCTCGTCACGGTGGTGGCGCGTTCTCCGGTAAGGACCCGTCGAAGGTGGACCGTTCCGCAGCGTACGCAATGCGTTGGGTTGCGAAGAACATTGTGGGTGCCGGTCTTGCTGACCGCGCCGAGGTTCAGGTTGCGTACGCTATCGGCCAGGCAGCGCCGGTCGGTCTGTACGTTGAAACCTTCGGCACCGAGAAGGTCGACCCGATCAAGATTGAGAAGGCTGTGCGTGAGGTCTTCGACCTGCGCCCGCTGGCAATCATTAACGAACTGGATCTGCGCCGCCCGATTTACAAGAAGACCGCAGCTCACGGCCACTTCGGTCGTACCGAGCCGGAATTCACCTGGGAGCGCCTGAACCGCGTGGATGCACTGCGTTCGGCAGTGTCCTCCTCCTAATATCTGTCAGGGTAGAGGAGCACGCTGATTCGGGTGACTCAGAGCAGTTCTGAATCGAACTCTTCAGCACCGTTGGGTGCTCAGCAGGAATCCCTGCAACAGCTTGACCTGTTGCAGGGATTTCCTGCTCTTCGTGATGCCCTGATTCCGGCTGCCCCGGAGCCGGTGAACGTTGCCGCCGAGTTGGAGGCGAGCGGCGTGCCGAACCCTGTGGCGCGTGTGCGTGTGGATAGCACTCTGCCGCAGGTGGACCGCACATTTGATTACCGTGTGCCCGCTGAACTGAGTGAGGATGCGGTGCCCGGCGCCCGCGTGCGTGTGCTGTTCAACGGCCACGAGCTGACCGGTTACATTGAGGAGCGCGCCGCCACGACTGATTGGACGCGCACCTCGCTGCTGCCGCTCAAGTCGGTGCTGTCGCGTGTGCCCTCTGTTGCGCCCGAAATTTTTGCGCTTGCCGAGGCGCTTGCCGACCGTTACGCCTCCACGGTGGCGAACGTACTGCGCCTGGCGGTGCCGCCGCGCATTGCCGCGCTGGATAAGAGGTACGCGCCTCTTCTGCCGGGTTACGAGTCGGCGTATTTGGGTGATTCTGCTCCGGTAAGCACTTCCGATGCTCCCGAGAGCGCGGCTTCCGAGCATGTGGCTTCCGAGAGCACGGAATCTGGGCCTTCTACCGCCTCCGCTGCCTCCAGCGCCGCTACTTCCATCGCTACCGACCCGTACGCGTGGCTTGCCACCCCCGGCGCTCCCGCACCCTTCGTGCTGGACCCACCGGCGCTGAACCCGGACGCGCCGGATGCCGCCTCCGTCTTCTCTGATTACGAGAACGGCGCGGAGTTCATTGAAGATGTTGCCGCCGGTGCCGCGACCCGCGCCGTGATGACGGTTCTTCCCGGTCACCTGGAGCACACGTGGGCGGATGTTTTGGCGACCGCACTCGCGGCTGCTGCTGCCAGTGGTCGCGGCGCTATTGCGGTGGTTCCGACCGCTAAGAACCTGGATCTTCTGGAGGCGGCGCTCGCCGAGCGTCTGCCGGCTGACTCGTTTGTGCGTTTGAGTTCTGATTCGACTCCGCATACTCGCTATCACGGGTTTGTGAAGGCGCGCTTGGGGCAGGTGCCGGTGGTGATTGGTACCCGCGCTGCCGCCTACGCGCCGGTGGCGAACCTGGGCCTGGTGGTGTGCTGGGATGACGGCGATTCTTCGCTGGTGGAGCAGCGCGCCCCGTATTGTCATGCCCGTGATGTGTTGCTTCTGCGTGCTTCTGCTGAGAATACTGCGGCGCTGTTTGCCGGGTTCAGCATGAGTAGTGAGGCGGCGCGTCTGGTGCGTACACGCTGGGCGTCTCATGTGCGTGCGCCGCGTGCGTTGGTGCGTGATTTTTCGCCGCGTATTTTTTCGACGGGTTCGGAGTTTGAGTTGGCGCGTGACCCGTTGGCGGCGATGGCGCGTATTCCGCACCTGGCGTTTGAGCATGCTCGTCGTGCGTTGGCGCGTGGTCCTGTGTTGGTGCAGGTGGCGCGTAGCGGTTATATTCCGTCGTTTTCGTGCGAGCGTTGCCGCATGCCGGCGCGTTGCGGCGAGTGTAGTGGGCCTTTGTCGGTGTCTTCTGGTTCGTCGGTTCCGTCGTGTTCGTGGTGCGGTCATTTGGCGCAGCAGTGGCGTTGTTCTGAGTGTGGTTTTACGCATTGGCGTTATTCGGCGGCGGGTGCGACTCGTACTGCTGAGGAGCTGGGTCGTGCGTTCCCGAATGTTCCGGTGATTTCTTCGGCGGGTGACCATGTGCGCGCGTCGGTTGGTCCTGAGCCTGCGTTGGTGGTGGCGACTCCGGGTGCTGAGCCGGTGGCTTTTGGCGGCTATGCAGCGGCGCTTCTTCTGGATGCCGATAAGATGCTTCGTTTTGATTCGTTGCGTGCTCCGGAGGCGGCGTTGCGTCGCTGGTTGAATGCGGCGGCATTGGTTCGTCCTGCGGCTCTTGAGGGTACGGTGGTGACGACTGCTTCGCCGTCGCCGGTGGAGCAGGCGCTGGTGCGTTGGGATCCGGCGTGGTTTGCTCGTCAGGAGCTGGAGGAGCGCGCTCAGACGGGTCTGCCTCCGGCGGTTCGTACGGCTGCGGTGACCGGTGCGGAGGCGGATGTTCGCGCCTTCATGGAGGAGTTCTTGGGCTCTTCTGCGTTGCCGGAGCGGGTGCGTGAGCAGCTGCGTATTGTGGGCCCGGTTCCTCTGGATCAGGGGTATTTTGCCTGGTCGGAGTCTCTTGAAGAGGATTCTGAGGAGGCGCCGGTTCAGGGCGATTGGCGTACCCTGATGTTCTTCTCGTACGGCATTGCTCAGCAGGTGACCCGTGAGTTGCGTGCTACGCGTGCAACGATTGCGGCGTTGAAGAAGAACGTGGGGGAGCGCCCGGTTCAGATTCGCTGTGACGGCCTGGATGTGCTGTGATTTTCTAGTCGTGCTGTAGTGTTCTAGTGAGGGGCGGTTTTTGCCCCGGGTTGGGCGTTGAGCACGCGGGTTTGCGGGCGCGCTGTGCGCAGAGGCGAGGAGGTGAGAGGCATGTCGAAGGTGCCTCATCTGCTGAAGGGTAGTGCGCTGCCTGATGGTGAGCAACGGCGGCTGGCTGAGTATGCTTCTGCGCATCCGAGAGCGCCCTGCACCGTAAGGGCCAGCATCACGATGCGGCGGTCTGCTGGTTCACGGTATCGGCTACCAGAATCACGGCGAGACGCTCGCGTATTTTGGCAAGCCTGTGGCGCATAGTGTGCAGACTCTGCTGGCGCTGAACACAGATTCTGTCGCGCTCTCCGAAGAGAACTCCGCCGCGGAGGCTTCTGCGCGGGTTCGTGTTGAGGTGATTCCTGACGGTGATACCCTCCCGCCTGCCGCTGAGGTGAACCCGCTGAGCCACCACAGCGAGTTGACGTATTCGTTGACGATTGAGCGCACGGAGTACCCAGCCGACCCGGTTGAGGAAAGCCCGCAGATTGAGGAGAACTCCGCGCAGGAAGAACTCGCCGAAGCCTCCGAGCCCAAAGAATCTACAAGAATCAGTCTGCCGAAAATTGAACTTCCGAAGGTTGAGTTGCCCAAAGTGGAGTTACCCAAGGTGGAACTGCCTAAAGTGGAGCTCCCTAAGATTGAGCTGCCGAAAATTGAGCTTCCCAAGGTAGAGCTCCCGAACATCGATTTCCCGAATATCGAGCTGCCGAACCTTGAGCTTCCGCACCTGCCTCAGCCGAAGCCGCGCCCGGTTCGCACGGTCACTCGCCGCAGCCTCCTTTTTCAGGAGGGCTTCTGGCGGCCCAGACATTACCGCCCGTTGAAGGAGCATTTGCCCTGGTTGGCGTCGGTTTTGCCGCTGTTTTTGATGTTCTGCTTCTACTATGAGCGCCCCGGCGCGACCTGGCGTGAGCGTGCCGGGCACCTGTTGCGTTCTACGGCGCGGTTTGTGAACGTAGCGCTGTGGCTGGTGCTGGCGGCTATGGCGCTCATGACGTTCCGCGATGCTTTTGTGGCGTCCCTGGGCACTCCGCAGGGTGCATTTACGGGTCTGGCGGCGGCACTCGGCCTGGGTATTGTGGGCTGGGTTTTGGCTCGTCGTGCCCGTGAGCTGTGGGCGCTGGTGAAGGCTATTCCGACGCAGCTGATTCAGACGGCAACCAGCCCGGAGTCGCGCGATTTGGAGCGTATTTATGCGCGTCTGGATCGTCAGCTGGACGATTTGAGTTCCCGTAGCGATGCGGTGGGCATTATTGCTCATTCGCAGGGCGGGTATTTGAGCTATGAGTTGCTGCGTCGTCGTGCGGCGGCGGGTAAGAAGCCGATTCGTTTCTTCTACGGCCTGGGTAGTGGCGTGGTCCCGATTAGCATTATCGCTAGTGACCGCAACGACATTCCGGGGCACCTGGATGCCGCGGGCGGCTACCGTAACCGCGCCATGCTGCTGTGGGTGAGCGCGGTTGCGGCGTTCTCCTGGCTGGTGGAGGCATCCCTGCTGTTTGGTCCGTACCGTTCGCTGCTGCACTATACGATGCTGGTACCCCTAGCGTTGAGCGTGGTGCCGCTGGTTGTGAGTGTGCCGGGTGCCTTCAAGGGTAGGGTGCGTATTGGCCGCAAGAGTGCCCGGGAAAGCGCCTCCGCAAAAACTTCTGCAACTACCTCGGTAAACACCCCGGCGGATGTGCGCCTGGTCAACCCGTACGGCACGCGCGCCTACGTGAAGTGGCTGATTCCGCTGCTCTTCGTGCACGGCGTTTTCATGCTGTACGCGGTGTTCATGCTACTGCTGGCTCAGTTGCGTGTTGAGGGCGCGGTCCCTGAGCTGACCGCCGCCTCCGTGGCGTTTTGGGGCGCGCTGATTCTGGTGCTCATGATGTCGGTGCGTAGCGCCTGCCACCTGTATGTGCGCGCCTACGCGCCGATGTTGCAGGCTCTTGATGTGGCTGACCGGTGCGAGATTTCTGCTCGTAGTGACAGCATTGGCAGGTCGAATATTACTCAGCCCGCCGATGTAGACGTCAGCTTTGTGACTCTGCCGGGCCCGTCGGTGAATAGTCACATGCAGTATTTTGATGCGTGTTCGCCGGTGCCGTTGATGCTTGCGCATCGCCTGGTGCCGCACATGATGCCGGCGGGTGAGCAGGCGCAGAAGGCGGCGGCTTTCACCGATATTGGTACGGAACTGAACCACGGTTTTGCGCGCGTGAAGAAGTGGATGCGCACCATGCATTACGGGCTGTATGCGGTGCTTCTGCTGATGCTGTCGGTGCTACTGAATGTGGCGTCACCGGTGAGCCTGTCCGCGTTGACGGGGCTTGATACGTCGCGCCTGCATTCGGAGGGCTTTGACCGTCTGGTGGCGGATGCTCAGCAGCTGCGTGAGCAGGCGGGTTCTTCGGATCTGCTGCTGTGGATTCTGGTCGGCATTTTTGTGGTGGAGGCGCTGCTGATGATGGTGCTTTCGCCGTGGACTCAGCGGCGTTTGCAGCGTGCGTTCATGATGCGCAAGGTGGACCGCACGGGTCAGCTGAGCGAGTTCAATCCTTTGCCGATGGTGACGGCTCTTCTGGGTCTTGACGGCGAGGATGAAGACGCTGAGGATGCAGAGGAACATAACCTCGCAGGGGAGAAAAAGCAGGAGAGTAAAGCAGGGCAGAGCGCTGTAGTTTAGGGTGCTTAGGTGGTGCCGTTGGAAGGGCACCCCAGAATTTTTATGCATTCGTGTGCACCTAAGATTTGCTGGGGGTTTGGCTGGTTCTAATTGGCGTAGTCTCCGTATCCACGGTAATATATTCACCACTGCGGATACTATTTCGGCGCTTGTCGAGGTGGTATTGGCAGTATCTATCACTCAACTTCGCGTACGCCTCACAACCGTGCGCACCAACGAAAGATGAATACTGGTGACTCAGACTATGATCACCCCCGCATACGAACCGGCATGCGGCGGGTCTGCTTCTGTACACAATTACGGCGTCATGCACCCGGACCCCGTGTTGCTTTCCGACATGACCAGCGCAGAACGAGGAGCTGTTTACCGCTACTTGGCGCGCTTCGCTGAGCTGGATGACGCAAAGATTTTCTACGCGTATGGTCACGCTTACGAGCTGGCTCGTAAGGACGCTGAACGCGGTCTCTACGCAACTATGGCGTAGCATGCATAATTAGCTTTGGAAATGCTGCTGCACTCTTTGTGGGTGCGGCAGCATTTCTGCTTTTCGGGCTGGCTTTCACGCTGGCTTTCGGGTGGGTTTTAGTTCGGTTGGGAACTCGGCGGTCGTATGCCTCTATGATGCCCCTGATTTCTTCCTGACAACCGGGAACGTGTCCACTATGGGGGCGTTCCCTGATGGTTCTTGAACATTGATTAGCTCTTGGGTAGTTTAGAGGTATCACAACCACTACTGCGAAGAGACTTCCGATGATCTCCGTAGGTTCTTTTCGCGGTGTTGCCTCCGGTAGCGTCTGCATTGTTGCGGCGCTGCCCTAAGAAACGCCCTAAGGAAAGGTTCTCGCCGATGAGCTTCACCAATATTGCCTATGATTACGAGCCGGAACTTGGCGATTCGGCACCGAGCCGCGACAACGGCATTACTCACCCGGACCCTGTTCTGCTGTCCTCGATGACGAAGGCTCAGCGTGGCGCGGTGTGCCGCTACCTGGCTCGTTTTGCTGAGCTGGATGACGCGAAGATTTTCTATGCGTACGGTCATGCGGATGAGCTGGCCGCGAAGGAAGCGGCTCGTACTGGTAGCTTTGCTACGGTCTAAGGATTTCTGCTCCGGTGTGATGCGGTGAGGCTGCACCTTCCGGATGCGCCCTCAGGGTGCCCGAGCTCTGCGAGGGCGGGTTCCCTGCGTCGGCGCGGAGGAAGTGTGTAGCGAACCGCCACTGTACATCGTTTGCCGTAAGCCGTACGCACCTGCTGGCAACCGCGCACGAATTGAATACGAGAATGCCGCCGCACCCTCCCGAGTTTCGGGGGAATGCGGCGGCATTTCCTTTTTCACCGTAGAGGTAAAGCTGATGTTTTCAGGCTTTGGGTGTGCGCTGACAAGGCTTTATGACAGTGTTTGCTTCACCTTTTTATATAATGGGTGAGGCTGACCGCAGGAGGTTAGCGCCATGGTATGACGACACATGTACATCTAGTTTCAAGGAGGAAGACTATGGCAGAAGAATCGCCACAGAATTCATCAAGGCCTCAGGTTACATCGCAAGATTCTGGTGTTAGTTCTGAGGGGCAATTGTCTAACCCGACAGGGGAAAATGCAGTAGTGCAGAGTAGTCAAAAATCTCCGACGGCAACTAATCAGAACAGTCAGAGTAATAAAAAATATGATTTGGGTGTTCTGTTTGTTCATGGAATTGGATTCCAAGAGCAGGGAGATGTATTTAATGAAATATATCCAGCAATTGTGAACGAAATTGGATTAGATGAATCTGCAATACTTAAAGAGATTCCTCTTGCGTCTGAGAAAGAAAAACAAGTTGATATAATACGAGATGGAAAAAGTAGTAGTATTCTATTTCGAGAATCGTATTGGCATGGTAGTGTAGAAGATTTAAATCAGCCTTCAGGGAATGAATCAGATAGATTAACCAGCATCCTTCTTTGCTTATCATGGTGTATTAGGATTTTGTGTCTAAAGTTCTCGCAAATTAGACTTGGAACTCCAATATTCTTTGCAAGTTCTGTAGTTGCTATTTCTTTATTTGTAGATAATAATGATATTCTTATTGAAAATGTACTACAGGCTTTAGGGGATAGACCAGCATCCCGTTTGACACTTGTTGTAGTAATTTTTATGATTGTGATGTCAAGCATGTTTCTTTTATATTTTATAGATACTGCATCTATGGAAGACGAGAACAAAAAATTTGACGACAATCCTAGTCTATCTAATCTTTTGTCACTTGAAAGATTGACAAAAAAACATCTTATTATTTTTGTCTCATATGCATTTCTTTCGGTTATCTATGTTTTTTGGGGTCATTTTTTCCCGGCAGTTATTCTCCTGATTATACTGTTGGCTCTCGTATACATTGCACTTAAAATTTTCGGTTCTAAGATTATTGGCTTATGGGAACAAATTAATATGTGTGCTGACTATATTAGATCGAATGAAGAGATATTTTATATTAATCGCGTTAAATCTGATTTGGATAGCATTCTAGATAAGAGCAATAGGGTTATTGTTGTTTCTCATTCAATGGGTGAATATTTATCATATAAAGTATTGAGTCAGGATGAATATTTCAATTCATCCAACGTTTGCCTTATTAGTATCGGTGGTGGATTAGGGGCGGTATCACTTATCGGAGAGTCGAGAGTTAGTGATGATCAAGAAAAATACTCCCCCCGAAAAACTCTTGAACTATCATCGATAGTGGCTGCTGCCTCAATATTAAATCTATATATATTTGTATACTGCTGGTCACATCTTTTTATAGATTTACGGTCATTCTCTCTTGAATCACAGGGTACGATGTGTGATAAGTTTACTTTTCTAATGAATGACTTGGCAGGAATAGTCGTCGCATACTTTTTCAGTCGCAGCATTATCTGCTTTAGTGGTGTTATTGATCATTTTCTGGAATTTAAATTTTATAGATATACACATTTCTTTGACCCTGTGGGAAATTTCTCAAATTTTGCATATGGTTCAAATATTATAAATAATATAACACCGAAGTTAAGTTTCGGTCATGGCGTAAGCACTTATTTCTTTGGATTGAGTCGTCAAAGCGAACCTGGGAAAGTGGAAGATTTCAAATTTATAAATATGAAATATATGCAAAACCAATTGGTTAAATACATTAATAAATTCCTTTCCGTAAACCTTTGCAGTACTGATTCTGCGGAGGAGGAAAAGTCCGGAAAGTGTCGATTTATTCGAAGTTCAATATATTTAATAATAGTTATCGCTACGACTGTGTTTTTTGAATTTTTGGGTATTATGTTGGGAGTTTTCCTTTATAACTCTTTGAATGGAACTAATTATACAATAGAAAATCCTTTTGTGTATATGGTTGCATTTTGCATATTTGAGTACTGGGGTGCGAGAATGTTATATGCTCTTATCAGTAAATCTTACGATATTTATCGACCTAAGGAATATAAATTCAGGTTCTTTTGGTTATTGGTTATCTATCCCTTGTTTGTTTTATTAATCGGGGTTTGGTGTTCGTCAACATGGTACTCTTGTGTTACTACTCTGCAATCCATCTCGTCTGGGAAATATTTTTCGTAAATTTATATTAGAGAAATGTTTGGTTTAGCATCTGTGATATGTGTAATGTGACATTCTTTCATTTTTATGATTGTGAATATAATTTAAATAGCTGGCTGCGAAGGAGTCGGCGCGCGGCGCGTACGTGTAAGGATTCCTGCTCCGGTGTGATGCGGTGAGACTGCACCTTCCGGATGCGCCCTCAGGGTGCCCGAGCTCTGCGAGGGCGGGTTCCCTGCGTCGGCGCGGAGGAAGTGTGTAGCGAACCGCCACTGTACATCGTTTGCCGTAAGCCGTACGCACCTGCTGGCAACCGCGCACGAATTGAATACGAGAATGCCGCCGCACCCTCCCGAGAACCGGGGGAGTGCGGCGGCATTTCTTTGCCCAACGCAGGCTTTAGAGCCCGCGCACAACCTCCAGCAGCTTGAGCGCCGAGTCGCGCCAGGAGTAGCGGCGCACATCCGACAGGCCGTCAATAATCACGCGCTCGCGAACGGCGGTGTCCTCCAGCGAGCGGATAGCCTTCACCCAGTCGGCGGCGTGCGCCTCCGGGGCACCGTCAACCGGCGCGAACACGGCGTGCGGCGCAATCTCACGGAAAATCGGGATGTCACTAATCACCGCGGGGCAACCGGCAGCCTGCGCCTCGACCACGGGCAGGCCGTAACCCTCCTCGCGGGAGGCAGTCACCAGAGCGTGCGCCTGGCGAAGCAGCTGCTGGTACTCCTCATCGCTCACACCGTTGTGCACCTCCACGTTCTCACCGATGAGGCGTTCGTCGGTGAGCTGCACCAGGCGCTGCGGCGGCATCTTTGACAGCAGGTGCAGGCGGTAATCCGGCAGGGAACGCATCGCCAGTAGTAGCGTTTCAACGTTCTTGTACGGCATGAACGAACCCATGTACACCAGGTGCTTGACGGGCTGCTCTTCGCGGGTGGTGGCGCGTTCCAGTGCGGTTTGGCGGGAGACGACGCTGCCGGGCTGCGGGGCGTTGGGCACCACGAACAGCGGCTTGGTGGTCAGCTCGTGCTCACGAATCAGTGAGGCGGTCGACTCCGAAACCGTCACGACTGCGTCGCCGTGGTTGAGCAGGAAGCGCTGCGGGGTGTAGGTCTTGTGGAAGAGTCGCCAGCCCACGCGCACCGGTGCGGGCAGGAACCCGGGCGGGGTCGGGTGCGAGTAGTAGATCAGGTCGTGCAGGGTGAGGATCAGCTTGAATTTGCGTCCGGTGGAGCCGATGGTCTGCATGGGGGAGAACACCACGTCCGGCGCATACTTATTCAGCTGTAGCGAGGCGGTCGGTTCGAGCGGGCCGGTGGGCGAGCAGATCTTCACGTGCGGCAAATCCGGCAGCATGTCCAGCTGACGCTCGTCGCTAATGATCATGGTCAGGTCGAGGTCGGCGGCAGCTTCGTCACCGGTGTCGATGAGGGTTTTGAGTGCGCCCAGCAGGGAGGCGGTGTAGCGGCTGATGCCGTCGTGGAAGCCGATACGGGTGTATCGGGCGTCAACCATGAGTTTCATGTTGGTTCCTTACTTCTCGTTCCCTTAGCGTTCGGCGGCGAAATCGGCGATGAGTTCCGCGGCCAGATGCGGGGTTTCGTAGTGGATGAGGTGCCCGACTTCAGGGATCATGTCCAGGCGCTCGCGGGCGCCGGACGAAGACGCGGGTAGATTGCGGGAGGTCAGCGTCGCGTACATGGCGCGAGCTGTTTCGGGGGTGCCCAGGTCGTCGTCTTCGGCGACGAGCATCTGCACGGGCACCCGGATGGCGGCGGCGTATTCGGCGGCGGTGTGCGTAATGGACGCTTCGTAGGCGCTGAGCACTCCGCGGCGGGAGCCGAAGGAGCCGAAGTAGGCGGCGTGCTGGCCGTTGATGAAGCGGCGCATTGCCTTGTCTTTGGTGCGCATCATGACTTCGCTGGAGGCGCGGGTAATCAGCTGCGAACGCAGCAGCGGGTAGCCGATTTTTTCGGGGAGTGCCGCGCCGGCGCGGTAGTAGAGGGAGGCGAGGCGCGAGGCGACGCGCTGGCTGCCTTCGAGGGCGGGTTCGCTAATCGGGTTGATGAGCGAGAGGAGCGCGAGCGAGTTCGGGTGTGCGGCGGCGAAGGCGCTGGTGACGATGGAGCCGAAGGAGTGGCCGACCACGTGCAGCGGCAGGCGCTGTGCATCCTCACGGGCGGGGTTGGTGTGCTTCACAAAGTCGTTTAGCCACGCCACGTACGCGTTGATGTTGTCTTCGCCCTGAGCGTTTTCGTCCCGAGTGTTTTTGCCCTGAGTGCCTTCGGGCAGGTCTGCGGAGCGGCCAAAGCCGGGCAGGTCGGGGCTGATAATGCTGACGTTCGGGATAAGCTTCAGCAGGTAGTTCGCGATGATTTCCAGGCCGTGGTGGTCGCCGCGGAAGCCGTGCACGAGCAGCACGGGGTAGGAGCCTTCGGGGAAGAGCCCAGCGTTCATGCCTTTGCCGTACTGCCAGTAGCGGGTCATAACCGCCTGCGCGCCGTCACCAATGAGGGCGTCGTGGCGGGTGCCGGGAATGAGCGGTCCGGGCACACCCTCAAGAACTGAGGTGTTGGGAGAGTCCGGGGTAACGGTGGAGGTCATGGGTACCTTTCGCGGGTTGGGTACTGGGACGGCAAAGTCCCGTTCTTAATTCTAGGGGAGAAGCCTGAAAGGGCTCTGAAACCCGCCTGCCGCATCGGTGGTTGGGCGTGTGATTGCGCAGGTGGTCGGGTGGGTGGTGCCGTCCATTTGGTAGTCGAGGCGGCCTCAACTCTGGCGCGGTGCGGGTTTCGCGTTACACTTGGAGGGTTAAGTTTTTATCAACCTGTCTTTATTTAAGGAATCGCTGTGTCTGCTCAGGTAGAGACCGAACGCAACGAAAATGCGTACGACTTCCGCGCTATGGAAGCCAAGTGGCGCCCCTACTGGGACGAAACGAAGGTTTTCCAGCCCACCGGTGACGCCCCCAAGGGCCGCAAGTATGTGCTGGATATGTTCCCGTACCCCTCCGGTGACCTTCACATGGGTCACGCGGAGGCATTCGCTATTGGTGACATGAACGCCCGCTACTTCAAGCAGTGCGGCTACGATGTTCTGCACCCGATTGGCTGGGACTCCTTCGGCCTGCCCGCTGAGAACGCAGCCATTAAGAACGACACTCACCCCAAGGAGTGGACGTACAAGAACATTGAGACTCAGGCTGAGTCCTTCAAGCGCTACGCTATTGCCGCTGACTGGAGCCGCCGCCTGCACACCTCGGACCCCGAGTACTACAAGTGGACTCAGTGGCTGTTCGAGCAGTTCTACAAGAAGGGCCTGGCGTACCGTAAGGACTCCATGGTCAACTGGTGCCCCAAGGACCAGACCGTGCTCGCGAACGAGCAGGTTGTCAACGGTGCGTGTGAGCGTTGCGGTACTACCGTGACTAAGAAGTCGCTGAACCAGTGGTACTTCAAGATCACTGATTACGCACAGCAGCTGCTGGATGACATGGAGCAGCTGGAGGGCAAGTGGCCTGAGCGTGTTCTGCTCATGCAGCGCAACTGGATTGGTCGTTCTGAGGGTGCTGAGGTGCGCTTCGAGATTGAGGCGACCGAGGACCAGCCTGCTGAGTCCTTCACCGTGTTCACCACCCGCCCGGACACCCTGTACGGTGCAACCTTCATCGTGGTTGCTGCGGATGCGGCGTTCGCCGAGCAGATCGTGGCACCCGAGCACAAGGCTGACCTGGAGCAGTACCGCGAAGACATTAAGGCACTGAGCGATATTGACCGCCAGTCCTCTGACCGCGAGAAGACCGGCGTGTTCACCGGCCGCTACGCGATTAACCCGCTGACCGGCGCGAAGCTGCCCGTCTGGGCTTCTGACTACGTGCTCGCCGATTACGGTACCGGCGCGATTATGGCTGTGCCCGCGCACGACCAGCGCGACCTTGAGTTCGCCCTGAAGTTCGACCTGCCCATCGTGAAGGTCCTGGACGTTGAGGGTGCTGAGGACCCGGCTACCAGCGGTGTTGCCGCAGCTGGTGACGGCGTGCTCATCAATTCCGGTGAGCTGACCGGCCTGCCGAAGGCTGAGGCGCTCGCTAAGGCTATTGAGCTGGTTGAGGCTGCCGGCACCGGTGAGGGCAAGGTCATTTACCGTCTGCGTGACTGGCTGCTGTCCCGCCAGCGTTTCTGGGGTACCCCCATCCCCGTGATTCACTGTGAGGATTGTGGCGAGGTTCTGGTGCCTGAGGATCAGCTGCCGGTGCTGCTGCCCGATAACCTGCGCGGTGAGCAGCTGGCTCCTAAGGGCCAGTCGCCCCTTGCTGCTGCCGATGACTGGGCGATTGTGCCTTGCCCCGAGTGTGGCAAGCAGGCTCGCCGTGACTCGGACACCATGGACACCTTCGTGGATTCCTCCTGGTACTTCCTGCGTTACGTTTCCCCGAACTTCGATGAGGGCCCCTTCGACCCGCAGGCTATGAGCGAGTGGGGTGCCGTCGACATGTACGTTGGCGGTGTGGAGCACGCTATTCTGCACCTGCTGTACGCACGCTTCTTCACCAAGGTTGTTCGCGACCTGGGTCTGATCAAGCACGATGAGCCGTTCAAGGCGCTCATGAACCAGGGTCAGGTGCTCAACGGCGGCAAGGCAATGTCCAAGTCGCTGGGTAACGGCGTGAACCTGGGTGAGCAGCTCGACAAGTTCGGTGTGGACGCTATCCGCACCACCATGATTTTCGCGTCCCCGCCCGAGGATGACGTGGACTGGGCGGATGTTTCCCCGTCCGGTTCGCAGAAGTTCCTGGCTCGCGCATGGCGTGTGGCTCAGGACGTCACCAGCGAACCCGGCGTTGACGCAACCACCGGTGACCTGGAGCTGCAGAAGCTGATTGCTCGTACCGTGCACGAGGTTCAGGGCCTGCTGGATAACGGCAAGTTCAACGTGGTTGTTGCTAAGACCATGGAGCTTGTGAACGCTACCCGTAAGGCTATTGACTCCGGTGCTGGTGCGGCTGACCCGGCTGTCCGTAAGGCTGCTGAGACTGTCGCTATTCTGCTGTCTCTGTACGCGCCGTACACCGCTGAGGACATGTGGCACGCTCTCGGCCACGACACCCCGGTTCTGACCGCGGGCTTCCCCGAGGTTGACCCGGCTCTGCTGGTGGATGACACCGTCACCGCTATCGTGCAGATTAAGGGCAAGGTCAAGGCTCGCCTGGAGGTTGCGAAGGATATTTCCGAGCAGGAGCTTCAGGAGCTGGCTCTGGCGGATGCCGCTGTTCAGCGTTCGATTGGTGACGCCGAGATCCGCAAGGTGATTGTGCGTGCGCCTAAGCTCGTGAACATCGTAATCTAAGCTTTGTAGCTAACTAAGCTTCTTAGATAAAGCACAAGCCCCGCTGTGGCTTCGGTTCGTTTTATGGAACGAACCCGGAGGCGCGGCGGGGCTTTGCTGTACTGCGGTAGTGATGAGTGCCATAATGTTCAGGGAACGCTAGGAGAGGGTTCGTCATCGAATCACGCACTGACGAACCGGAAGAAGGGCCGGAATATGGAGCGAGAGAACAAAGCAGAGAACCGCATTGCCGTGGTGACCGATAGCGCCGCCGCCCTCGACCCGGAGCTCGTGCAGCGCCTGAGCGCTCGCGGCAATTTCGTGATGGTTCCGATGCCGGTGACTATTCGCACGCCCGGTGAGCCGGATCGTCAGCTGCAGGATTTGACCGCCGCCGAGGTGGATGAGGCGATTATGCTTGCGCACGTGATGGGTCAGACGGTGAGCACTTCCGGGCCCGCGCCGGGCGTGTTTGCTGATGTGTATGACGAGTTGGCATCGCGAGGTTTTACGCATGTGGTGTCGGTGCATCTGTCCGGTGAGCTCTCGGGTACGGTGGAGGCGGCGCGCACCGGTGCCCGCCTGAGCCGCCTGGGTTCTAAGGGTGTGAGCGTGGTGGATAGCCGCACGGTCGCGGGTGCATACGGACACGCGGTGGTGCGTGCCCTGGAGGTGCTGAACTCTGCTTCCTCTGATTTTGTTCCGAGCCCTGACCACCCGAGCTCTGACTATCCGACTGCGGCGCAGCTGGTGGACTACATTCAGTCGGTCTGCGAGCAGTCCACGCTCTACTTTTATATCCCGACCCTGGATGCCTTGCGCCGCGGTGGTCGCGTTTCCCCGGCGTTGGCGATGGTGGGGCAGATGTTCCAGATTAAGCCGATTGGCACGATTACCGAGGGTAAGCTGGCGTATGTGGAGCGCCCCCGCACTGCGGCGCGCGCCCTGGAGCGCCTGGTGGAGGTGACCGTGCAGACCTGCCGTGAGCATCAGCATGCGGCGGCGCTCAACTCTGCCTCCGCAAGCTCTGTTGCCGCCGCCCCTGCTAACTCTTCTCTTACTGCGACCCCGCGCGGTGAGGTGGTTGCGGTACATCATGTGGGCAACGCGGCGCAGGCGGTGCAGCTGTATGAGCAGGTTCAGCAGATGCTGGGGGAGAGCTCCCTCGTTCATGATGCTGCCGACTCTTCGGCGCCGGAGTTTTTGGTGAGTGCGTTACCGCCGGTGCTGTCGGCTCATTCGGGTTTGGGTGCTGTGGCGCTGGTCGTTTATTAGGATCGTGCACTAGCCGCCTTCCGATGTGCCCATGCTGACCCCGTGTTGTGTGTCTGCGAGTGCACTCGTGCAGTGTTCTTGTGCGGTGTTTTCGTATGATGCGCCGCGGGCGACACGAAATGCGACACGAAATATGCGCAAATTTGTACATCGGGAGCGTATTTAGCCCTCTTTAAGGCTGTGGTGTGTCTTACTTTGGGGTCGTCTGTTTTTGGGTGAGAATTTGCACCGTGTGCGAGCGTATCGGGTGTCATTGAAACCCATTCGCAGGTGAAAGGGTATTTTTTACCCTCAGATTTTGCCTTGATATGGCGCGGTTTTTAGCAAATGTGTGTTTCGTGTGTGTTTATGTTGCCCTGACCGTATCGCAACATTTTCTAGGGGCGAACACAACGTAAAACAACAGAAAACAACGGGTTTTTGCCGATTTTTATGGCACAACTCACAAAAATTTCTTGATGGAACACACCAAAACACACACAAACTAAGGTAGGATTGTTACCAACAACGGCGGAACGAACCGGGCAACATAGAGCACGGACGAATCCGACAAACCAGAGCCTACAAGGCATCGGATTCGTACACCGCCACCAACGCACTGACAAGGAGATACTCCAGTGACCGTACGCGTAGCAATCAACGGCTTCGGCCGCATCGGCCGCACCTTCTTCCGCGCAGCTCAGACCGAGGGCGTCGGCTTCGAGATCGTCGCAATCAACGACCTCACCGATGTTGAGACCCTGGCACACCTGCTCAAGTACGACTCCATCATGGGTCGCTTCAACGCAGAGGTTGAGGTCAAGGAAGGCGCACTGGTTGTTGACGGCAAGGAAATCAAGATTCTCGCTGAGCGCGACCCCCAGAACCTCCCCTGGAAGGACCTGGGCGTTGACGTAGTCCTCGAGTCCACCGGTTTCTTCACCGAAGGCAGCAAGGCAAAGGCACACATCGAGGCTGGCGCTAAGAAGGTTATCCTCTCCGCTCCCGGTAAGAACATCGACGGCACCTTCGTCATGGGCGTGAATGACGACCAGTACGATGCAGCTAACCACCACATCGTCTCCAACGCATCCTGCACCACCAACTGCCTCGCTCCGATGGCTAAGGTTCTGAACGACGCATTCGGCATCAAGCAGGGTCTGATGACCACCATCCACGCATACACCGCTGACCAGCGTCTGCAGGATGCTCCCCACCGCGACCTGCGCCGTGCACGCGCAGCAGCTGTGAACATGGTCCCCACCTCCACCGGTGCAGCAGCAGCTGTTGGCCTGGTTCTGCCCGAGCTGAAGGGTAAGCTGGACGGCTTCGCAGTCCGCGTTCCCACCATCACCGGCTCCATCACCGACCTGACCTTCACCGCTGAGCGCGAGGTCACCGTTGAGGAAGTCAACGCAGCAGTCAAGGCAGCAGCTGAGGGCCCCCTGAAGGGCATCATCAAGTACAACGAGGACCCCATCGTCTCCAAGGACATCGAGGGTGAGCCCGTCTCCACCGTCTTCGACGCACCGCTGACCAAGGTCATCGGCGATCAGGTGAAGGTTATCGCTTGGTACGACAACGAGTACGGCTACGTTTCGCGCCTCGTGATGTTCACCAACAAGGTTGTGGCATCCCTCTAAGCCCCAATAGGCTTACGACGCTCACCGAGTGTAAGCGTCACCCAGCGTAACTAACGCATAGTGAACCCCGGCACCACCGCATCAAGCGGGGGAGTCGGGGTTTGCTGTACCAAGACTCTTTTGTAAGGGCCTTGAATAAATCACTGAAAAACGTATAAACATACTATTTTCCGTCGCTCTTTTTGAGTCAAAAATACCGTAAGAAAATAGGTTTTAGAGAGTGCCAATATCCGCGATATTCTGCGGAAAAACACCATGTAAAAGCTATTTTTTAGGCTGTCAAACACCCTAGTATTCGGTATGATGGAAACGGTATATAAACCCACCTATCCAGGAGGAATTCCTATGGCTAAGGCACTGTCCGAACTGCTCGAAGAAGGCGTCGCAGGCCGCCACGTTCTCGTCCGTTCCGACCTGAACGTACCCCTGAAGGACGGCGTTGTCACCGACGACGGCCGCGTCCGCGCATCCCTGCCCGTCATTGAGAAGCTTGCCAAGGCTGGCGCACGCGTTATCGTGACCGCACACCTGGGCCGCCCCAAGGGCAAGGTTGACCCCCAGTACTCCATCGCACCGGCAGCTGCACGCTTGGCTGAGCTGGCATCCGTGCCCGTGAAGGTTGCAACCGACCTGGTAGGCGAGGACGCAAAGGCTAAGGCAGCAGCCCTGGCTGACGGCGAAGTTCTGGTTGTTGAGAACGTCCGCTACGACGCACGCGAGACCTCCAAGGATGACGCAGAGCGCGGCGAATTCGCTGACGAGCTGGTCGCACTGACCGGCGAGAACGGCGCATACGTGAACGACGCATTCGGTGCGGTTCACCGCAAGCACGCTTCCGTCTACGACGTTGCTAAGCGCCTGCCCGCGTACCTGGGTGACCTGGTGAAGAAGGAAGTTGACGTTCTGGCTAAGACCCTGAACGACCCCGAGCGTCCCTTCGTTGTGGTCATGGGTGGCGCTAAGGTTTCCGATAAGCTCGCCGTGATTGACAACCTGATCGGTAAGGCTGACACCATCCTCATTGGTGGCGGTATGGGCTACACCTTCGCATACGCACAGGGCTACGAGGTTGGCCAGTCTCTGCTGGAGAAGGACCAGGTCGAGAACGTTCTGCGTTACCTGAAGGAAGCTCCCGAGAAGGGCACCGAGATTATCACCGCAGTGGACGTTGTTTGGTCTGACGCGTTCTCCGCTGACGCTAACACCGAGATCCGTCCCATTGAGGATCTGACCGGCGGCAAGCTGGGTGCAGAGGCTGAGGGTCTGGACATTGGCCCCAAGACCCGCGAAATCTTCGCTGAGAAGATTAAGGCTGCAAAGACCATCTTCTGGAACGGCCCCGTTGGCGTGTTCGAGATTGCTCCCTTCGCTGAGGGTACCCGCGCGGTGGCACAGGCTATCGTCGAGTCTGACGCATTCTCCATCATTGGTGGTGGCGACTCTGCTTCTGCAGTCCGTAACCTGGGCTTCAAGGATGAGCAGTTCGGCCACATCTCCACCGGTGGTGGCGCTTCCCTCGAGTACATTGAGGGTAAGACCCTGCCCGGCCTGGAGGCACTGGGCGCCTAATCTGGGTGCACAGATTTAGTACACGGTTTTAGTGTAGGAACCCCCGTCGGGGCGGTATTTTGGTACCGTTCCGGCGGGGTTTTCTGCATGCCCGGATAATCCTGTGCAGGCAGGGGGCGGGGCTGTTTCCTGGCTATATGCTGTGGATTCCCTGGATTCGCCGCCTGTATCGGGGAGGCTGAGGAGCGGCTTTACTAGACTGGAAATGTAGAGAATTCCAAACCTGCAATCTCAAGACGGTTGCGGGGGAGCGCACGCACCTCCACAGGCAAACAAATACAGGCAAGTAAATACAGACAAGCGAATACAGGCGAGCGAAGAAGCCCAGCCAATAAGCCCAACCGCCGCCCGAGCAACCCAGAACCACCTCGGCAGCTCGTGAAAACGGTAACTCATAAATATGGAATCCAAGGAGGGAAAGAATGACCGTCAACGCTCAAGCGCTCTTTGACGAAAAAGACTACACCGGAACATACCCGTACGTAGCCGATGGCGTGATTGGGCCCTACACACCCGCAAACCGGGACCACCCCGCCTACTCGGCACCCGCCCCGGGCGTGAGGTACACGCCGAATACTTACAAGGTGTCAAACCTGCGCCCCTACCTGGGCTACTACTACGCCTGCCAAAACTACATGATTCTCGCCTCGGAACCGGCAGTTCTGCGGATCGACAATATCAGCGAAGAAATGTTCTTCCCCGCCATTCAGGACCTCTACGAAGAGGGTAAAGGCTGGGTCATCACGCCTGCCTCTAAGGTTCTGACCATGAACCTTCTGGAAGGGCAGCCGCGTCTCATCGACGAGACGCTAAAAATTGTGGAATGGAACGTGCGGTTCGATATTCTTCCCGAAGCTCAGGTCTACCGCAAAGACACAAACCAGGTGTACCCCATCACCGACTTTGATACGCGCGGCCTGATCCGAGACGGTGCAATACACGGGACTCTACGCACACAATTCACGAATGAGTGGAGGCCCGTCCAATTCATCCCAGAAAATAGTTTGAGCTAGGGGAGGGGAGAGCAACATGACGAATAACTTTGGTGGACCCGGATACGGCGGACCCGGATACAACGAGCAACGAGCGCTCATGAGGTCTATGATTTCTCGCGCCAAGTTTATACGAGCTGGCGTGTTCGCCGGCGCCGCCCTCGTCGCGATAGCGTTTGGCTGGGGCACTCAACTGCTCAACGGGACAGGCTCGGAGTCCCAGGCCGATAAGAAGCGTGACCAGGAATTTGTGCGCCTGGAACCCACGGAGAAGTACGATGAGCTCCGTACCTTGGGGCCTTCCTCCGGGCCTCTCGTCTATACGGCATTCGAACGTAAGGGGCGCTTCATTCCTGCTACCGAGGCGCAGGCGGCGCAAAACGTGCCGTACCCTATTCAGCAGCCCGGAATGGATAACTACGACCGCGCCGGCTTGTACGCATTCTTGGCGTACTTCTTTGCGTCGATGAATTACTTCTACCACACGGGCGATACTGAGCCTCTTTCTAAGGTTACGGACCCGGAAAAGGTGCTGCACCCCGAAATTCTTCGCCTGTACAGGGAGAAGCACGGGTGGGTTATTTCGGCTGATAAGAATGTTCTGAGCGCCAATGTTGCTGATGATCTTATCGCCGGTGAAAAGGCTAAAAATACGAGCCGAAAAATCCTGGTGAGTACCCTGTACACGACTAAGGCTAAGGACCTTGCGTTTTACGTTAAAGAGACGGGTGAGAAGCAGGATATCCGCAAATATTTGAAGTATCTGGGGCGTTTCTCGCTGGCTGTGGAGCATCTGCGTGGGCAGTGGGTGATTGTGGTTGACCGCGACGGCTACAGCAACCGCAACACCTACGAGCCGATCTACCCGCAAGGATTCGGGCAGCTATAGCTTTCTCTATGTGGCTTCTTTCGGAACCCCCGCCGGGCAGTACTTTCGGTACTGTGCTGGCGGGGGTTTCTTGATGGGCTTTTGAGGTGGGCTCTTCGCGGTTGGCTGGAGGAGGTGGAAGCAAGGGAGGCGGAATCCGTCCTGCTGAGTTCGTGTGAAGAGTGTGCGTGTGTTACCTTGAAGGGTGTGTGATTCTCACTGTCACCGAGAGGGAACACACATGCAACGAATGTGAGCGAGGAAGCTCGTTCACCGTCACATCAACTTCAACTTCCGGAAGCTAAATATATGGGTTACGTCCACGCTAATACTGAAGCTGTTCCTTTTGACTTTGAGAGTGCTGAGGCTCTCAAAACGCATTTGACGCATCTAACTCAGGTAATTGAGCATCAGCTCCCTGCCCGCTATGGCACCGATGGTACTTGCGGTGCCGCTCAGCTCGCTTTGGAGGGGTTCACCGGTGGCTATGCACGAGTGTATAGAGCAAAGCTTGCTTCATCATTTGCGCTGTTGCGAGAGTTTAAAGAATGCTTCAGCAATGCAGCTCGTAATATGGAGACTTACATTCGTGCTGCCCGCGAAGAAGAACGCATCCGCCGAGAGATTACTGAATGGGAGAAGCTCAACGAACGTAAGCAAAGAGCTCGTGATCGTAAGAGGTTTGAGTATGACCTTCATCAAGGCGGGTATAGTGTCGATGACCTCAATCTTGAGCTTCCTCCTCGTCCTATGCCTTCCCACCCTCCGCATTTTGAGGTCTACACGCCCCGCCCTGTAGCTGACCCCTTCACTGGTGCTCAGGGTAACTCAGTTTCTTCAGGAGTTTCTCAAAGTGCTCTCGGACAGTTTGCCGAGGCAAACTCTTCTGCACAGGGTACTCAGCATTTGAATACCCAGATTGCGCTTGCTTCTGGTGGATCTACGGTTTCTATCGTGCCGCACAATGCGTATCAGCATCGTCAGGTCACTCTTTCTATGAATGCTGAACTTGGTCAGGCGCAGCTCCGCGTTGCCTCCACCTATGCTCAGTTCCGTTCGAATACTTCATGGGGAACTTTTAACGCTGACTCTTTGATTGCTGCGTTGCATACCTGGATTGAGGATGTCGATGCAGATGTCCATTGGCTGGGTAAGCTTGCTCAAACGATGTTTGATGTCGCAAGTCGTGGCTACTTGGAAAAACCGGCTATTGAACATCACGAAGAACTTTCAGGGCCTGGGGCAAGGGCTCAAATTAGCCTCGACATGAACCTTCTGAATGAGCTGATGCATGATGATATTCCTATGCATCACCTACTGCAGGTTCCTGGCATGAGCATTACTGGTGTAAATATCTCATCCGGCTATGCAAATGACCCCGTCAACGTTGCAACCGGTAACTTCATTGAAAGTGAAGTTGACCTTCGCTCTCGCGTGAACTCGGTGCTACGTCTTGAACGCAGCTACAACAGTGTTCTCGCCGCCCTCCCGAATACCCCTCACGGTGCTTTTGGTAAGGGCTGGTCAAGCATACTGGATAGCCGACTTGAGCAAAACTCTGACAGCATCTCATGGCACACTGCTGACGGCCGTGAACTCGTCTTTGAACGTGATACGAACTCGGCTAGCGGGTATGCACGAACTCCCAACGCCCCCTACTGGCTGGAGAAGGTAACCGACTCAGCTCTAGACGCGGCACCTACACATAACGTGGATTCAGCCTCTGCGCCCATCGAAGAAAATACCGAAGGACAAGAGGCTCTTTATCGCGCCCTATACTCTGCTGTGAATAAAGCGGTCAAGTCCGCCCATCGTCTACTGCCGTCATCCTTTGAAGTAACGGAATCGTCTGAACCCACCTACTACTGGTCTGTTACTAACCATTCTGGTAGCCGTTATTTCTATGCTCCTTCAGGCGAATTGGTTGCTTTCATGGAGGGGCACCCCAGCTCAGCTGTAGTTGCTCTGTACAGCCGTGGCCCGAAGGCTAATGACGATGAGGAGTTCGTAGCGCAGCGACCGAGTGCTTTGATTCAGCCCCTTAGCGCGCAGGGCATTATTTTCAGCTATGACGCACAGGATTTTGTATCTGCTGCATCTCTTGTCAACTTCAATGAAGGCTCCTTTGAAGAACATTCATCAGGACAGGTTGAAAGCCAGCTGAGCGATGTGCGCTATATCTACAATTCTGCTGGCGTACTTTGTGAAGTTCAGCGACCTGATGGTACCCGCCGTTATGAACAGACGGAGGGTAACCTCATCCACCGTGTCTGGAATGAAACGGGATATTGCGAGGTCGAGAATAGCTATGACGCTGACGGCCGCATCGTAGCTCAGAAAACTGAGCACGGTCGAAATATTAGCTACCGCTATGAGCACGGTCTAATGACCGTGATTGAAGATTCCGGAACCGGTGAGCACGCTAATATTTGGCGCTCAAACGAACACGGTCAGCTTGTTTCCCTTGTGGCTGGTGACGGAAGCCGCCAGTCCATGCGATACAACTCCTACGGTTACCGCACCTATATCTGCGAGCGTGACGGATCTGTGACTCATCGTAGCTACGATGAACGCGCTCGCCTTGTCTCGGAAAATACTCCGGAAGGTGCAGTCCACCGTTATACGTGGGATGAGTACGACCGTATGATTGCCCACCGAATTATGAATAAGAATCGGCGTGCAGGCACCCTCACCGAAACGCGCTATACCTACTCCCAGAACCCGCTGGACCCTAATCCCCTGACTATTACCCGTAACGGAGGCAATACAACTTATCTTGAATGGGACAACGCCGGCCATTGCACCGCCGTCGCTGATGAATCAGGATTCAAGCAGCACTTTACCTACAATGACCGTGGGCAGCTTCTGAGCTCCACGGACTCTAGTGGTGCGCAAACGCAGTATTCGTATGATGCTGCTGGTAACCTGAGCTCAGTAACTAATCCTCTCGGCAATACCCAGTATTTTGAGTGGGATGCGAGTGGACGACTCAGCACGGTGGTCGACGCGATGGGTGCTCGTTGGGGTTTGTCTTATGCAGAAGCAGCTCAGAACGCTACGCCGAACTCCGAGCAGCACTTGACAGCGCTGACCGACCCTGAAGGTAACATCACTACTTTTGAATACTCAGCTGGTCACCTAAGCGCTGTGATTGACCCTATGGGTAACCGAACCAGCGTCGAACGCGACACCTGGGGCAACGTTATCTCCATGACTGATGCCGCAGAAGCCAAGACCCATTATGAATACGACGAACTTTCGCAGCTCGTCGCTATCATTGACCCCTGCGGGGCTCGTACCGAGTACGAATATTCTCTAACTGGCGACCTGAGTCGCATGGTGGACGCTACTGGTGTAGCTTTGAGCATTACCCACTCGCGCTCTCACGGTGAGTATTCAATGCGAGTTGAGGGCGCGCCTGGTAACTACGCCGTTGTAACCGATGCCCTGGGACGAGTTGTCTCTGCATCAAATTCTCTGATGAATATGATGCCGGGTCTGGGTCCTGCTGGCTCCTTGCACTCTGACTCTTCTCTTGCGGGGCTTGCTTCAGCAGGTAAGCAGCTTCCTGAGCGCCCTGCGGGTCCTTGGGCGTCGTGGAGCTTGGTACAGCCGGAACTTCGTGTTCCCACTATTTTGGGTTCCCGCAATAACGTATCGCGAGGCGATAGCACGCTTACTGCTACTCATCTTCCGTCTGTTATTACGATGTTTGAGAACCGTCAGGATATGGCGGTTCTCTTTGGGGTGCCCGTTCCTAAGCTGAACATGCCGGATGCCTCTATCCTTCTCAACTCTTCATCTGATAGCTCTGCGCAGGCTGGATATAACACTCACGGTCAGATTGCTCAGATTAGCTCTGCCGATGGCGGGGCAATTAGCTTCGAGTACGATGCTCAGGGACGTATGAGTCGTAGCATCAGTGTAGCTGGTCGAGAGACTTTCTTTGAATATGACGCGGCGGGCCGTTGTACCAGCCAGAAAACCCTCAAGAAAACGAGCGAGCTCGATGCTGATGAGGGTTACCTGGAGACTATCTTTACGTACGATCTCGCAGGTCGTTTGTTAGAGAAGACCATTCGGGATTCTGCAGATACTTCAGCTACCCCGTCGCGCCTTGTACAGTACACCTACGATGCTGCTGGCCGACGCATTAAAGAAGATACGGGGGAGAAGGTCACCTGCTACAGCTACACTTCACGTGGACTTATTGCACGTATTGAAGATAGTGTTGAAGGTGCTCGTTCTTTCTCATACGATGCGGCAGGTCGCCTTGTTAGCGTTGATGACGCTTTGGGTGGTACCTCCCGTTGTGAGTATGATGCCCTCGCACGTCCTCTGCGCTGGATTACGCCTGCGGGTATCGTAACGAGCTATGAATGGGATGCGGCAGGACGTCTTCTGCGTGAAGAACGCTCGGGCACAAGTTTTACGGTTGAAAGTGCGACAGACTCTCTCGTACGTACTTTCTCCTATGATGCTGCAGGCCGTCTTCTGACGATGAATGACGGCGAACGTATCCGTTCGTTCGAGTACGATTACGCTCGCGGGGGCGTGCTCCGTTCGGTCACTGTTAACGGTGAACTCCAGGGAACTTTTGAGTATTCCCTGACGAGCGGACGTGGCTCTCAGCAGGGCACGTTGAAGGTTTCGGTAAATGATGCAAAGGCAGAGCACATCTATGAGTACTCTGCATCTGGCAGGTTGCTGAGCCGTACTCGCGTACCCCATGGTGATATGGGCATGAAGCGCATCTCAAGTACGGTGTCTATTGCTGATCACACCACGGGTATTCTTCGCACCCCAGACGTGAACCAGCGTACTCTGCATGCTTTGCAAGCGTTTAAGCAGCGTGGTGAGTACACGCTGAACTATACCTACGACGCTGACGGCGTTCTGGCAATGAGTAGCAACCCGTACGGTTCGGTCCACTGGATGCGTGACGGAGCCGGACGAGTGCGCCATACCCAGTCCAAGGACGCCTTCGCTCGTACCAGGGAGATGGAATTTACCCATGCTCCGTGTGGTTCCCTAACTTCGGTGCGTACAGATGATAGTCATGCAGTGTGGGAACTCGATCCTGCCAAGAATATTCCCGTCGGATACAAGGTAGAGCGTACCGGTACCGGTGAGTTGGGAACTGGTACTGCACCTGTAAGTACGTTTGTTGCTCATGTGCAACGTAACGCTTCTTCTCAGGTTGCTGTTTGCACGCTTGAAGACGCAGGAAATAAGTCTGAGGCACACACTATGAAGTATCGCTATGATGCTTCTGGTGCTCTCATCTCTGTATCGGACGGTACTCAGGAACGAACCTGGACCTACGAAAACGGCATGATGGTCGCCGAGGCATTGTATAAGCACAATTGTGAGCAGGGAAATAACGCCCTGTTGCAGGAACGCGCCTTCAGCCATAATTCAATTGGTCTACTCAGCGCTGTTTCTGAGGTGCAGTATGGTGCCGATGGGACTGTGCAGAATCGTTCTCGAACTGAATATTTCTATAACGCTGCCGGCGAGCGCGTCCGTGAGGTGACCACGGACGAGCTGACTGGACAGCGCAGTGAGCGTACCCTTGGATGGGATGCCATGGGACAGGTGAATGCTATTCGCTGGGACAGTGAAGAGTGGGAGCTACACCATGATATGACTGGTGAGCTTGCCTCCGTGCATGCTAATACTACGGTTGATGTCCCCAATGCATCTATGCCTTTGATGTGGGACGCTGTCTCATCCGTACCTATGGTGCTGGGTGTGGGTGGAATGAGTGCAGGTTCTGTGCTGGAGAATATGTCTTCTGAAGAGGAACTGGGCTATGGCTTGGGCTGGTCTATGTCTTCTAACCCGTGGGAAAGTGACGTAGCTGCTGTTCCTGCTGTTCCTGGTCTTGGCACGGTTAGTGCTGGTCCGGCAGCTTCCTCAGTCAATGTTGCTGGTCTTGATTTCATGGGTTTCCGTGTGGCTGATGCTGGCGTGCGCCGTTTTGTGTCCACCGATGCCTTGAGCTCGGTGCCGGGTATTGTGCACGGTACGGATGTGAACTCTTTTGCGGGCTGGAACCCTATTTCTCTAGCTGACCCGTGGGGTTTGCGTCCGATGTCGGTGAGGGAGTTTAGGGACTATCAGGTTCGAAAAACAGAGAAGAAAAATCATGATACATCTGAGATTATTAACGCGCTAAAGTATAATGCTGGTGGCCCAATGCTGTTTATATTGGGGATGAATTATTATTCACCATATTCCCTCTTTGGATTTTATAATTACATTAATAAAGATCCAAAGATTGAGGATTTGAATGTTCAGCGGCAACATGGGCATAGTGGGGATATTCCTCCTGTTCCTCCGCAAAATATTCATCAAGTGGCACAACGCATGAATTCAGTTAATGACAATAAACATGTTAAAGACATGGAGAATTCTCAAGGAAACGCAGGGTACTCAGCCGTTCAAATTGACGTTTATGACGGGAAGAAGCCTGATGGTTCGAAGGAGAAGGTAGCATATGTTTATATTCCCGGCACCGATTTTGATATTCCGGTAAAAGATGGTGAGATTGGCTCTATAGGAAATAATCTTGGTCTGGCTGGTAATATCTCTGATAAACCTGTTAATGATTTGTCGCCGTATCATCGAATGGTGGAAGAAGCAATGCGTAAGGCAGAACTGGATGATGTGGATCGTGTTGTAATGGTTGGACATTCTCAGGGTGGTGCTGTGGCGTATTCACTTGCCAATAATAAGGAATTTAATAGTAAATATAAGGTATCTAATGTTGTAACCTACGGTGCACCGACCAGCAATCTTGAGGGACAACGAGATGATCTTGACCATCACTTTAACTATGTGGCTGTTGTGAACGAGAATGATGTGGTTCCTGGCCTAACACCTGGAAAGCAATACGGCGAGCCCGCAAATCGTGTACATGTCGTTGAAAGTGATAAAGCTAGTGGGGGCATGGATTCTCACGGTATGGATATTTATGTCGATGCTACTCAGCGTTATGTTGCTAGTGGCTACGGTGATGATGAAGGCGTTGATATCGATGCACAGGCGTACAGTGCACAACAAGAAGCGCAAGGAGTAGAAGAAGGAACTGGACTATATACCGGTAGAAATACTTCTAAGAGTACTCGTTTCGATCGTGTGATACGAGAAGCCCTTCGGGGATAAAGATATGTTTTAGGAAGGAGAGGAAATGACTGTCGACCCGGAGTGGACTAAAAAATTCTTCAACCAAGAGGACTATAGGGGAGCATACCATCTTGTCGATACTGACATGATTGGAATTTATACCCCGGCAGACCAACAGCACCCTGCATATTCTGCGCCGCCGCCAGACTACAGCTATACGTTTACTAAATTTCTAACGTCCGCTGATTTGGAATTCTATAATATCTATTATTATCAATGCCAAAACTATATGCTTTTGGCATCCGATTCGCGTCGCCTCGAATATGCAATGACCGCCGAAGAACTATTCTTTCCCGCCATCCAAGATATCTTTGACGACGGAAAAGGGTGGGTCATCACCCCCAACCAACAAATCTTGACCATGCACATTCTCGAAGCACAACCGCGCATCCACAACGAAGAACAAAAAATCTTCGACTGGAACGTCAAATTCGACATCCTTCCCGAAGCAAAAGTTTTCCGGAAAGATGCCGGGCAGCTACAGCCCATCGCCGAATTCGACACGCGCGGACTCCTTCGCGACGGAGCAATCTACGGTACCTTGCGCTCGCGTTTCCTCGATCCCGGGTGGGATATTCACTTCATTCCCGAAAAGGAGGCATAACAATGGAGCCCCAACGTAAGGAGCAGGAGACGAGCGCCCAGCAGAACTCCTCCCAGGAAGCTCATCCGGTATCTTCTGGTCAGCTACTTGCTCATCAGTCGGAGCCGCGAAAGCCCCGTTTTTCTCGTCGTACCCTCGCAATAGGGGGCGTGGGAGTCCTCGGCGCTCTCTTCGTTGGTCGACAGGCCGGTATCCTCGCCACCAATGAGGAAAAGCAAGAAGTTCGTCTTCTCAAGCGAGATAGGGCACTAATCGCTCTAGAACCTGAAGAGAAGTTTGACGCTGGTTACGTAGACCGTGGAAGCGCAGCGGGGTTTATGGTGTACACCGCCTACGAACGCAGCGGAAGGTACGTGCCCGCCACTGAAGAGCATGCAGCCCAGAATGTGCCGTACCCCGTTCTGCAGCCGGGAATGAATGAGTATAACCGCGGTGGTTTCTATATTTTTCAGGCGTACTTTTATGCCGCCCTGAACTATTTCTACTACACGGGAGATACCAAACCGCTCTCTGAAGTGATCAACCCCGAAGAGATTATTTCCCCTGAGCTTCTTCGACTCTACCGGGAAAACCGCGGCTGGCTTATTGCTAATCAGGACGTGTACCGTGTACAGGTCACGATTCCCGGTATCGGTAGACGCCAAAAAAACAGTCGCAATATCAGCGAATACCAGGCAAGGCGACGTATTCGTGATGAGGCTGTCTTCTACGTGCCCCAAACGGGGGAGAAGCTACCCATCGATAAGTTCTTGAAGACCGGTGAGGAAGAGTACGCTTTCCTTTGCGCGGAGCACCTGCGCGGTCGTTGGGTGCTGGTGGAAGACGATAAGGACGCCACGCCGCTGTACCCTCCGGGATTCTCCCTCGAAGGGCTAGAGGTATAAGACCCGCCTTCCAGGTATTCGCACGACATCACCGATAACCACACCACACCAACCACCCTAGGAGACATATGGAACAGTCGCCCCAGAACCCCGGAGCACCCGCACAGGATAGCGCCATGCAAGCTAGCACCGTGCAGGGTAGCCCCTTGCCGGAGAATACTGCGCAGAGTAATGCTGTACAGGAAAGTACCGTGCAGAACAACGCTGCAGAAAACACCGCGGTAGATGCTACTGCGGCACCTGCCGCAACCACCCTCCAGAGCCCCGCGCAAGACCCCGTAGCAGGCACCGCCTCCACGGCTCCCGCCGAGGCGGTAGCACCCGCGCCCGCAGAGCCTAAGCGCATGGGCCTCTACTCGCTTATCTGCCTCCCCACCGGCGGATTCACGGCCTTCTTCATTGCAAATAGTCCCTACCTCTGGATGTACTACGCCTATTGGGAATCTTCCTCGATAGCAACGGCTACTCTCATCATTTCGTTTGTTGTTTTGCTGTGTGTCTGCTTCACCTACTGTGCTCTTGCGGCGCTCATCGTTGAGAAGTTCGCTACCCGAAAGCTGCCTTGGGGTCGTTCCCTCGCCATAAGTGCGCGCGCTACCGCGCTTCTTGTGATTGTTTTGACGATTGTCTTTTTCTGCTACACCTCGTACCTTCTCCGAGGTGGCTACTAGCACACCGTAGACAAACACCACCGGCAGAATACCGGCAGGGTAGAGCCCCCTAAGCTCCACCCTGCCGGTACTTCGTATCCGGGGTTCCACACGATCAGCGAACGCGGGGTGAGAATAGTCAAGGCACAGCATAAAACCGCGCCGAACCAGTGAAAATATGCCGCCAACCCTCTAAAATAGAAAAGGAAAATTCCGAACAACAACCCCGCCCGGCATACCGCGCGGGAAAGCTAAGGAGCGAACTATGTCGCGTAAGCCCCTCATCGCAGGCAACTGGAAGATGAACCTCAACCACGCAGAGGCAGTCACCCTCGTCCAGAAGCTCGCATGGACCCTCGACGACGCAAACTTCAACTTCTCCGCAACCGAAGTAGCCGTCTTCCCGCCCTTCACCGACATCCGCTCCGTGCAGACCCTCGTCGAGGGCGATAAGCTGGACATCCTCTACGGCGGCCAGGACCTCTCCGTCCACGACTCCGGCGCATACACCGGCGAAATCTCCGGCGCATTCCTCTCCAAGCTCGGCGCAACCTTCGTGCTCGTCGGCCACTCCGAGCGCCGCACCTACCACCACGAAAGCGACGAGCTGTGCGCGGCAAAGGTCCAGGCAGCATACAAGCACGGCCTGACCCCCGTCCTCTGCGTCGGTGAGCCCCTCGAAATCCGCGAAGCAGGCACCCACGTCGAGTACACCCTCGAGCAGCTGCGCGGCTCCATCGCAGGTCTGACCGCAGAGCAGGCAGAAACCCTCGTCATCGCATACGAGCCCGTCTGGGCAATCGGCACCGGCAAGGTCGCAACCGCAGACGACGCACAGGAAATGTCCGCAGCAATCCGCGCAGAAATCGCTAAGCTCTACTCCGCAGACGTTGCAGAGAAGGTCCGCGTTCTCTACGGCGGCTCCGTCAAGTCCTCCTCCGCACCCTCCATCATGGGCAAGGAAGACGTGGACGGCGTGCTCGTCGGTGGCGCATCCCTGCAGGCTGACGAATTCGCAGCAATCGCACGCTTCGACGCATAAAACCCCGACGCACCACAGCGTCTCATAGCGTTACAGCGCCCGGCGGGTACCCACCCGACCGGGCGCTGAACCATTAAACCGCCACCGAGTTAGCGGCGGGGGGCAAGAGACGAGCGTAGGAAGGCTGGTGTATGACTCAGGTGTAAGAGCCGGGCGCGTTCGCCCCTAACCGCAAAACCCGCCCAGAATACGCCGACCCCGCGGTTCGCCCCGTACACTTAACGGCATGTTCAGCTTTGGTTTTTCTCTGGTCGTCGCAGCCCTCGTCGGCATGATCCTCTACAGCTACCTGCGCAACCGCAAAGTGAGTGCCCCGCGCCTACCCGGCAATGACGGCGGCAACATCGGCTACGCAGGCGGCGCAGAATACCAGGAACCCTCGCCCGAATACCAGTACTTCGAGAGCCGCCGAGAAGCATTCCTCGACCAGCTCTACAGCCGTACCTCCTCACCGGAAATCCCCGTGACCCTCACCCTGCGCGACTGGGTTGACCAGGGCTTCTACGCCGGAGGAGGCGCCTACTGGGCAGCCGCGCAGCAGTTCACCTACTACCTCATCGACGGCGGGTACGTGCGCGCCTACGACACTGAGGGCGATGAGCTCACCGCCCAGCGCGTGCTCACCGACCGGCCCGCGGCCCTGCAGCTGACCCCCAGCGAGTACCAGCGCCGCACCAACCGCGCCGCGTAAAAAGCCGCCTCAACGTGACCGAATGGCGGCTGTAGCGTATAGTTAAACCCGTCTGTCTGCGCCCCGCAGCCCAGGCACCCCACCAGAAGACAACGAAGGAAGGTCCCCATGGACGTCATCATGAACGTACTCATGGTCATCATTGCCATCACCAGCGTGATCGCAGTGATGCTTGTGCTGCTCAACCGCGGTCAGGGCGGCGGCCTCTCCGACATGTTCGGTGGCGGTATGACCAACTCCCTGAACTCCTCCGGTATGGCGTCGAAGAACCTGATTCGCCTGACCGTGACCGTAATCGTCATCTGGGTTATCGCAGTGGTCCTGTACGGCCTGGCCCTGCGCTTCAACGGCCAGATTGTGGTCTAGTCAGAGCCTCTCATCAGAGCCCGCGCCCACCCCATCGAGGGTGAGCCAATAGAGCTTCTCCCCGGCACTTCTCAACCGAGAATGCCGGGGATTTTTTATGCACCAAACGGCAATGACGAAAGCGGTAGCGGGGCGCGAATCTTTACGGCATGATAGGACGTATACACCACATACGAAAGGCAAAGAAGCCATGAGCGCCTACACCCTCGACTACACGTACACCGCCCCGTCAGCCCTCATCGACGGCGCCGACTCCCGCGCGCTCAGCCTCGCTACCAGCGGCGGCAGCACCCCCGAAGGCGCCGCATCCCACCCGTACTTCTTCTCCGGGTTCCTCGAACGAGCAGACGTCTACGCCACCGCACTACTGGTCGTCGCCAGGGTCGCCCGCACCCGCTTCTACGTGCCGCCCAGCTCCCTCGCCGGAGCCCTACGCGCCGCAGACCCAGTCGTCACCAGCACCGCCGAAGGCCTACGCTTCGAATCCTTCAGCGCCTGCTGCGGAGTGTACGCGCGCCTCGACGTTGACTCCAGCGCACTCGACGCCAGCCACAGCGCCGTAGGTGTCACCAACGTAGACGTCAACCCGCCCCTGCGTGCCGCGCTCGCCTCCCTCAGGGCAGGGGAGCCCATCCACCTGAACGTCGGTGACGACGGGCTGCTCACCACCACCCTTGACGGCTCCGTCATGGAAGAAAAAGTGCCGCTGCCCATCCGCTGGCTCAAGGGCTTTGCAGAAACGCAGATGCTCTCATCCCGCATGAGCCCCGTGCACAGCCTGGACGCTGCCGCCGCCCGAACCTTCATCCACTCCCTGCCGCGTAACTCCAGCACCAAGGCGGTCCTGTGGGCAACCCGCGCCGTGCGTTCCCTGCGGCTTGCCACCCGCGCCACCGCCGGATCCGTATGCGTGGCGGGCCCCGAGCGTCTGCGCGTGCTTGAGCCGCTCATCCGCCACATTCAGCGCCTGGACGCGTACAGTGAGCCCGTGACCGCCGGTAACGCGCCCGTGCCCAGCGTGTGGGTGGCCCACCTGCCCGGCGCACGCCTGAGCATCGGTTTGAGCCCCGAAAAGTCACGCGGGTTCTCCGGTGAGGGATCCGTGCTGCAGGCGCTGTCTAACCCGAACACCGCCCAGAACGCTGACATGCTCAGTGTGCTGCTTTCCTTCGAGCCGCGCATTGACGTGCCCGTCATGTCTGCCCGTGCCGGCCTGGACGAGGCGGCAACCCGCGACGCCCTCGCCCTGCTGGCTTCCTCCGGTCAGGTTGGTTTTGACGCGCACGCTGGCGAGTATTTCCACCGCCCGCTGCCCGTGCATCCCGAGGCGCTGACCGCCATGCACCCGCGCCTGGTCGGCGCGAAAAAGCTTGCCGACTCCGGCGCTATTGAGCGGGTCGGGGCGGGGGAGCACGGCACCGGCGAGTACAGTGTGCGCAGCGGCGCGAACACGTACACCGTGGTGCTGCCCGCCGACCCGTACGCCGTGGAGGGGTACCTCTGCTCCTGCCCCTGGTGGTTGAAGTACCGCGGTACGCGCGGCCCCTGCAAGCACGCGCTGGCGGTCAGTATTCTCTACCGCGAACACGCCGCCGGCTAGGGTAAACGCCCCGACACACCACGCACCGCACTAAAAGACGACGCCCCAAAAGCTCGCTTCAGCTTCCTTCCGAAAGACCACCATGAGCAAACACCCCGAAACGCACACCTTCCCCGAAGGGGTCATCACCGAGCCGCTCCCCGGCGAAGTCATTTACCCGCTCCTCAGGCAACAGAAAACCTGGAGCGACATCATGCACTTCAACCGCAACCTCGCCAACATCCTGGCGGTCGGCGGCACCCTCGAACAGATTTACCGCCGCTGGCAGTACTTCGACATTATTAGCACCCCGTTCGGCTCTGAGGTCGGCAAAAATAAGCCCGGAACCGTCACGCAGGACCGCGTTAAAGCCTACGCAGAGTTCGGCTGGTTCACCGGAGGCGTTGCGATGCGCCTAGCTGAGCTCTACGGCGGGGCGCGCCTCGAACACAACGAGGAATACTACACCGCCCTCATCAACTGCGACCGCGAGCTGATCCTCCCGCTGCTGCGCGAGGACGAACAGCTCCGCGAAGAACTTATCTGGGGTATGCTCGCCGTCGAAGGTAACCGGGATGTATCCCTCACCCAGCGCGACTCCTATAAGCCCGGGCAGAAGGGCAACAACCCCGGCTGGTCCTGCGCCCTCATCGAAGCCACCGAAACCGGGCTCATTAGCCGTGACCGCCTGATTGACGCGCTCCTGAGCTCCCTCATGAGCGACTTTCCGGCGTACCGGGTTGGCTGGTTCTCACGCCTGGTCACCGGACTCAAACTCACCGCCGAAGAAATTGCGGCACGTCAGAGCGAATTTCTGACGCTTTTCTCCTCGCCCATCGGCCCGAGTGTGACCCTCGGCGTGCAGCATATTCACCGCCTCTGGAGCAAAAACCCGCAGGCGCTGGATGCTACCGCCTTCGCCTACGCGGCACCCGCCGTATGCGCCGGAACCAAAGCAAACGCACTCAAAATCCTGACCATGCTCCAGGCGCTGTACCGGGCGGGCACCCTTGACGCTGCCGCCTGCGAAGATGCGGTCGTCATGGCGCTCAGCCACACCCACGCGCAGGTTCAAGCCGCCGCCCTCAAACACCTCGAAGAATGGGTGCAGGCGGGCGCCGCAGACGATGCGAGCGCCGAGACTGTCGTGTTCGCCGAACGTGCCCGCGAACTCTACCGCGACTACCGACCACAGCTCGATCCGCTCGTTGTGGCGCAGATTCAGGAGAACGGCTCGCCGCTGCTAGAAGAGACGCGCGACCCGGAGAATGGACAGGGGAGCGGTGCGGAAAGCGCCCTCACTGAACCTGCAGGCATTGAGGCCGCCGCCTCCCGAGCCGTCATCCACCGGTACTGGGACACCCCCGTGCGCCCCGTTACCGCATCTGACGTGCAAGAACGCGCCCGTGCGCTCCTGCACCACCAGGTCGCGCCCTGCGCCACCCCCGATACGCTCAACGAAGCAGACCAGCCCGAAACGCACGCCGGATGCGAGCTGGAGCTGGAACTGCTCACCGCCTACCTGCTCAGTACCGACGGCACCGCGCAGAGCCCGAACCTGCTCGAACAGCTTGTTCCCCTCTGCCTGAAAAAGCTGAACCACTGGGGCCTGGATTGGTTCGACATGCGCGTGCATTTGACGGTTCTTGCCGCCGCCGGGAAGCTGCGTGAGCGCGAGCAGGCATCGGAGATGACCCAGAGGGAAGACCCCGGTACGGTGCCGAACCTGCACTACATGTACTCCCGTCACGCCGCGTTCTTCAGCACCGGCTTCAAGGATGCCCTCGGCGTGTTGAAGAGCAGGCAGAGCTACACGCCGCTCGCCACCCCTGAACTGTTCGGTGGGTGGGTGCATCCGGATACCCTGGTGCGCCGGTACGTCAAGAACCTGGCTGATGGAGCCCCCATCCTGCGCCCGGATTTCACGGCGGCGCTGTTGCGTGTGCGTGTGCCGGAGGTGTTGCCTCCGTACGCTACCGATGAGCAGCGACAGGACGCACAGCGCCGCCGAGCTGAGGCGCTGACCCTGCTTGAAAGCCTCGAAGAGCAATACGTGAAGAACGCCGATCAGGATGCTCCGCGCTCTGCCCCTACCCAGGTTCGTGTGCTCCGCTCCGCCCTCGACGGCACTCTCGCCACCGGGCGCGTCAACCCCTACCTGGAATCCATCACGGTAGCCCAGCGGGAAAAGAGCTGGGGCCTTCAACTGAACGGGGTGATGCACGGTGCTTCCACCCCGGAGCTGAACGCTTTCCGCGGCCTCGCCACCGCCCACCACGACGAAGAAGGACAGTACGCCCTGCTCTACCCCTCACGGGCAGAGCCGCTGGCTTTCTACTGCGCTAGCAGCAACTGGTACGTCTTGGATCACAGTGCCTTCGACCGCGGGCTCTACCTGGCTTTGGCGGCGCATCCCGGCGTGTGGGGGCCCGCCTGCGCGTTCGTGTTCGCCGCGGGCTTCTCGGAGCAGCGCGTCGAAATTCGTTCCCTCGCCGTGGAAATCATGCACCGCGTGCTGGACGACCAGCTCAGCCTTGAGGACGCCACGGCAGGCTTCGTGAACTTTGTGCCGCTGGCGATGCTGAACCGTTGGGCGCTCGCCCTCACCGACTTCGCCCAGCTGGATGCGCGGGCGGCGGTGCGCTTCTTCGCGCGCCTCATACCGCACCTGGATACCGGGGCGAACTCGCTCGGTAAGCTGCTGGGTGCCTTCAGCCAGGCGTTGGCGACTCTCGACCCTGCCACCCGTGCGCAGCTGGTGGATGAGCCGTTGCGTGCCTGGTTGGGTACGCTGACCGGTTCTTCGCAGAAGGCGCGGTACGCCCGGAATATCCTCAACCAGGTGCAGGGCTAACCGCTCAACCTGTCCCCGTTCAACACTTCCGTTCAACTCTTCACAACCATTCACCATCAACTCTGAAAGCAGGTACCAATGACTGATACCGCCCAGCCGCATAACCCTAACGAGCACAGCGCAGGTGAGCGCACCCTCGAAGAGCGCCGTGCCGCCCTCAAAGCCCTTATGGAGGCAGAATCAACTGACGTGCAGGAATACCACGCCGTCATCACCGGCGCCACCGAGGAGGAACGCGCCTCCCTCGCCCGAACCCTCACCCCCAAGAGCGTCATCGGTAGCGACCACATTAACCGCACCCCGCTTGCCGCCTACGTTGCCGGGGCGCTCGTGCGCACCCCCGACGGTGACCCGTGGGAATACCACCGTTCCGCCGGCCGCGCCATGCGCACCCTGCTCTGGGAGGGGCGCCCGGATCAGCAGCTGATTGACGCGTTCCTGCTCGGCGCCACCGAACGCCCCGACGAGTGGATTCTGCGTTTCATTGAGGGCCTGCCGAACTCTTGGGCGCGCTCGAAGAAGATCTGGGAAACCTGCTACATGCTGCTTCGTGCCCGTAACCTGAGCTGCGATGCCCCCGAATACCTGGTCCTTTTCTTCCACGAGGCCCTGCCCTGCGTGAAGAAGGGCAGCGCCAGCAACCACGCCCAGCTCAAAACCTTCTTCACCCGTGACATGACCCTGCTCGACCAGGAATTCTGGGCGGTCTTCCGCACCGAGGGGGTGCTCTTCAAGGGCTACGGCAACTACATGGGCGAAAGCGCAGAACTCTGCCGCCTCATGGGCGAATACTTCGATATTCGCGACGAGATTCTGGACGCCCTGCTGCGCGGCCTGACCAGCGATTTCAGTGCCTTTAACTCGGCTGCGTTCCACTCCGTCTACACCGACCTGCAGCCCACCGACGCAGAAAACCGGGCACGCTTCGGGCAGCTCATGGCTGTCCTCACCGCAGAGCCCAGCGCCTCCGTCGGATTCGCCCAGACCATGCTGCAGAACGTGCTCAAAGCCTGCGCACCCGCCGCCCTGCAGAAGACCCCCGACCTGCAGCCCCTCGAACAGCTTGACCTGGAACAGCTCATCGACGCACTCGGCGCGAACCTCTACCGCACCGAAAAGAAGATTCAGCGCGGTGCCCTGCGCCTGCTCAAGCTCATCGCCACCCAATACGCTGGTTTGAGTAAAGCCAAGCGTAAGAAGGCGCAAACCGCCGAGCAGCTGGCGCTCGCCAACTATGTTGCTGACCGTGTTCTTGAAGCCTACGAGGTGCTGCCCCTGGAGTTGCGCGGTGCCGCTGAAGCCTGCCTACCCGAAGACCGCCTGCCGCAGGCCGAAGAGGCGGAGGCGGCGGGCGCCTCCGTAGAGGTACCGCCGGTGCTGTTGCGCGGCGTTGAGCACCGAGAACCCGTTGTATCCATCGCGAATCTGAACGATTTCTGCACTCTCATCACGGAGGAGTCGAACACCACCTCCGGCCGAATTACCGGGGACGAATCTCCCCGCACTAGGGGAGAGAACCTAGCACGTCTTTACCACTTTGCCGCGACCGACAAGCTGGCGCCGGCGGATCAGCAGCAGCTTCGTACCCTGCGCAAGATCGCCAGCGAATATTACTACAACAACGTCGCGTACATGCCTGTTCTCCGCGCAGTATTGAAAGCTAACGCCGAGGCCGCAGGATACGAGTCCTGGGAGCTACCCGAGCTGACGCCGCTCCTGCAGTATTCCGACCGTAGTGAGATGGTTGCACGAGCTCACCCGGGTAACGCGCTCCTGAGCAAGGAAGAGATGATACGTCTGACTATTCAGAATAAACACCATCTCTGGAATGCTGACTACAAGCCGTTGAAGGGTTACCGTGATCTCTATGAGATCTTCCGCGAGCAGATGCGTGCCGTCGCCGCCGGGGGAGAGTACCGCACGGACGGACGTACCGTTCGTCTGCTTACGGAACCTCTACCGCCCCGCCCCCTCGCCCCGGAGGAGTGGACGTACCGCATGGTCTCCAGCCTGGACATCCCCTGGAGTGGCAACAACCGCGGTCTCGATTTTGATCGAATTGAGGAATACCGGCAAGACAGCCAGGAAGGTC
>OCLG01000051.1_pt1 | contig 83341 bp, 73 predicted proteins | sample 1548111 | NCBI WGS metagenome assembly OCLG01 (sample SAMN05301508, study PRJEB22388) | human oral metagenome | isolation source: Infant 2 DOL 28 oral | host: Homo sapiens | place: USA: Pittsburgh, Magee-Womens Hospital of UPMC | collected 2013/2014 | reverse complement strand
TGTGTCCTTTCTCGATCTTAGCTTTTCTTCAACCCACTACAGTTGACAAAGAGCCTCTGTATTTGATTGCAAGTCAGCATTTAATATAGAGCAAAATGATTATTCTTCATCTTCTCTTTTCTTACGAGCAATCAATCCAAATCCACTTAGGGCTCCTAGAAGTCCGAGTGCTGCAAGGCTAGCGTGATCTTCTGTACCTGTATTTGGAAGTTCACGTTGACCATCCATGTATTGAGGTGTAGAAGGCGCTGCTGGTTGAGCTGGAGTTGCTGGAGTACCATTATTATTTCCGTTGTTATCTCCATTATCTGCAGGCGTTACAGGTTGTGGAGTTTCTGGTTCTGGCTCAGGTTTTGGTTCCGGCTTAGGCTCTGGTTTAGGAGCTGGAGCTGGTGTTGGACCTGGGTATGGAGTTGGATTTGGTGTAGGATCCTTAGGAACGTAGTTGATTGGTGTATCTTGCGTTGGATCACCAGGTACCTCTGGTACTTCATATCCTTTCGTTGGATCATTTGGATCAACTGGTTTCAATGGATTTCCATTTGGATCTACTGGAATGAATCCTGGTACATAAGGTACTTTAGGTTTGTCAGTTCCTGGTTTAGTTGGATCTTTCGGATCGTTTGGATATGTGATTGGATTTGTTGGTGTTCCTGGAATATTTGGAATCCATGAACCTAACTTATCGTAAATCACTGTTTCATTGATATCCTTGATTGTATCAGGAGTTACTTTTACATCTTTAGTTGATGATTCTAGATCACCAGCTTTAGCGATGTATCCTTTCACAACTGGTACTTGGTAACCGTTGAAGATGTCATCGTTACGATCTGTTGTCCATTCACCATAAGTGATTTCACCAGTTACTAAGTTAACCTTAGCTTCACGAGTGAACTTGATAGTTTCTGTACGAGTTTCAGAAACTTCGTTTCCATTGCGATCTACATACTTAATCGTACGTGTAGCTGATTTCTCAGTTACAAGATCTTTCACAGTATTTGGCCATACTGGGCTGTTTGGATCTTCAGGGAATACTGGTTTACCTGGTTCTGGTGTAGATGGTGTCACAGGTGTTCCATCTGGATTCTTCGGTAAGTTTGGATCAGTTGGATCTACTGGTTTACCTGGTGTAACTGGAATAATTCTTTCAGCTACTGTTACAGTGAAGATTTGATCTACAGATTTATCTTTATCAAATACTCTGTCTGTATCTTTAGATGGGAACTCGTTCTTAACGACTCTGTATCCAGCTTTTTCAAGTTTTTCAATAGTCTTAGTTACTTCATCAACTTTAGACTTAGTGAAGTTAGCTCCTGAATCACCTTCATCAATTACTGGAGTTGATACTACTTTACCTTTTTCATCTACGAAGTTAGTGATAGCTTTTTGTTTATCAGTTACGTAAGTGATTCGCGTATCAGTTCCTGGATCTGTTGGTACTGGTGGTACTTCATATCCTTTAGTTGGATCGTTTGGATCTACTGGTGTTAATGGAACTAGTGGGTTATCCGGACTAATTGGTTTAGTTGGATCTTTTGGCACCACCGGTGTAGTTCCTGGGATATAAGGCACTTTAGGTTTATCAGTTCCAGGTTTAGTTGGATCTTTTGGATCGTTTGGATACGTAACCGGAGGAACTGGTGTAGAACCTTCTGGTACTTTTGGAATCCATGAACCAAGTTTAGTGTAGACAACTTCGATGTTTTCATCTTTAGAGTCTGCAGTTAATCCTGTTGTAGCTGCTACTTCTTTTTGTTTGGCATCTTTCAGGATGTAGCCTTTAACGACTGGTGATTCAACTTTATCGAATGTTGTATCTCCATCTTTAGCTGTCCAGTTACCGTAAGTGATTTCACCTGTTACTGAATTGATCTTAGCTTCACGATTGAATGTAACTTTATCAGTTACTTTCTTAGCTACTTCCTCACCTTTTTCGTTAACATACTTAATTGTACGGTTCACGTGGCGAGTTGTATCAATCTTCTTGATTAGATCTTCAGTCCATTTTGGTCCATCAGGGTTCTTAGGATCGATTGGATCACCCGGTTTTGGTTTATTTGGATCATTTGGATTTTCTGGATCTACTGGTTTGATTGGCTCAACGTGTGGTTTAACTGTTACTACAAAGCTTTGATCAACTTTTGTATCTTTATCGTAGTTCTTATCTGTAGCTGTTGTGAATCCGTCACTTACTAGGTCATATCCTAGAGCTTTCAATTCAGCAAGTTTAGCTACTGTACTGTACTCGATTGGTTCTCCAGATTTACCTTCTAGGTTATCTGTGTGAAGTACTGTTCCTGTTCCTTCTACCACATAAGTTACTTTCGCTTTTTGAGTATCTTTCTCATAAGTGATTTGCGTATCTTCTGTTGGATTTTCAGGTGTTGGTGGAACATATCCTTTACTTGGATCGTTTGGATCTACTGGTTTCAGTGGATTTCCATTTGGATCTTTTGGAGTTGTTCCTGGAACGTGAGGAATCACTGTTGTTGGTGTTCCTGGTCTAGTTGGATCTGTTGGATCGTTTGGATATTGAGGTTTCTCAACTTTTGGAACTTCGAATCCTTCTGGTACTTTTGGTACATATTTACCTAGTGGTGTGTAAACAACATTTACTACAGAATCAGCTGCATCGTGAGCTACGTTCTCTACTTTTTCAGCTGCTTTAATATCCGCAACGTATCCGTCGATAACTGGTGATGTTACTTCAGCTAATGTTTGAGGTTCAGTCCAATCAGAAGTATAAGTGATTTCACCTGTTACTTTGTTTAAATCACCTTTACGAGAGTAACGAAGTTTTTGTTCTACAGTAGCTGCAGCTTCTTGACCACGTTTAGCTTCTTCTACTTTATCAGTATTAGCGTATCTGTAGTTGATTGTACGATTTACTTCATCTAGTAATCCTAGTTGTTCGTATGTACGTTGTTTTGGATCTCCAGGTACTTTGTCTCCTGGTTTTGGAGTTGTGTTTGGATTGTTTGGATCTAGCGGTTTATCTGGATCGATTGGAGTGATTCCCTCTTTAACGATTACATAGTAAACTTGACTAATTCCATCATTACCTTTGTCATCCTTGTCATCAAATGTACGGTTAGCTTCTGCGTAGAATGCTACACGTTCTGCTGTATAAGCTGCATCAGTTGGAGCAACAACTTCATAACCTTTAGCTTCTAATTCAGCTTTAACGTTATCGATGTTTGTTGTCTTGATTGCTTTACCTGTATCTCCTGCTTCCGCAACTGATACGTGAACGGCAGTTCCATCCTCTTTAATGAAGTGAACTAGAGCAACTTGAGAACCATCTTTCACATACGTAATTGTAGTGTTTTGAGTTGGATCTTCTGGTACTTTCGGTACTTCATATCCTGCCGTTGGATCGTTAGGATCTTTCGGAGTTAATGGTTTACCGTTTGGTCCTACTGGTGTTGTTCCAGGGATGTATGGTACTACTGGAGTTTCAGTAGGTGTTCCTGGTTTTGTAGGATCGTTTGGATTATTTGGATATGGTTTTGGCGTTAAGTCAGTATTCGCTGGAGGTGTTACTCCTTCTGGAATTACTGGAACATATGAACCAAGTTTACGGTAGATGATTGTTTCTTCACTATCTTTATCCGTAGCTTTAACACTTTCACGAGCTGTTGATTTAGCTGCTGAAGCTACATATCCTTCTTTAGCTGGTGTTGTTACAGCGTCGATTGTTGTATCATTGTCTTTAGCTGTCCATGTACCAAAGTTAGAGATTGCTCCTGTTACTGGATCTAAGTCAGCTGTACGAGTGAATGTTAATGTTTGTACATTGTCAGGGATACCTGCATCTGATCCGTCAGCTAGTTTGTAGTGAACTGTGTGTGTTACTTCTTCGATTAATCCTAATTCTTTGTAAGTACGTCCTTTTGGATCGTTTGGTACTTTGTCTTCAGGTTTAGGAGTAACATTTGGAGTATTTGGATCTACTGGCTTACTTGGATCGATATTTGCTGGTTTGGTAGTATAGATTACTGTTTCAGCAATATCCTCAGCAGTTGCTGTTACTTCTGTCGCTGGCACAGTCTCTTTATCTGGAGTGAAGTTTGTAACTTTTGGTGAAGTTACAGCTTCAAATGTTTGAGCTGGTGACCATTCTCCGAATGTAACCTTACCAGTTACTGGATTGATAGTTGCTGAACGTTTGAACTCTTTAGTTTCTTGTACTGAATCAGCAGCCTTTGAACCATCTGCGTAAACATACTTGATTGTACGTTTCACTTCCTCTTTACGTCCGTCTTCTAACTCTTTGATTAACTCTGGAGTCCATTTTGGTCCTGTTGGATTATTTGGATCGATTGGTTGATCTTTAGTTGGAGTTGGGTCGTTTGGATTTACAGTAATTGGCTTAGTAGTTACTAGGACTTTGTATACTTGGTTAGTCTTAGAATCTGCATCGAATGTACCATCTGTTGGGTAGTTGTTTTCTACAACTGTATAACCTTTAGCTTTTAGTGCTTCAATTGTTGCTGTTACATCTGCAGCTTTAGTGAATGCTTTTCCTGTATCACCAGTATCTACTACTGATTCTGCAACTGCACCTTTTTCAGTCTTATCCGTTTCACTGTTTACTTCGATGAAGTGAACAACCGCTACTTGTGATCCATCTTTAACATAGGTAATTGTAGTGTTCTCTGTTGGATCTGTTGGTAAGTCTGGTACTTCATATCCTTTGCTTGGATCGTTAGGATCTTTCGGTGTTAATGGTTTTCCATTTGGTCCTACCGGTGTTGTTCCAGGAATGTATGGAACTACTGGTGTTTCAGTAGGTGTCCCTGGTTTTGTAGGATCTGCTGGAGTTGCATTTGGATATGGTTTTGGATTTAGGTCAGCATCTGCCGGAGGTGTGATGCCTTCTGGTACTACTGGTACATATGAACCAAGTTTACGGTAGATAATTGTTTCTTCACTATCTTTATCCGTAGCTGATACATTTGTACGTTCTGTAGATGTTTTCGCTGAAGCCACGTATCCATCTTTATTTGGTGTTGTTACAGCATCAATTGTTGTATCTCCACCTTTAGCTTTCCATGTACCGTAGTTAGAGATTGCTCCTGTTACTGGATCTACCTCTGCGGTACGTGTAAATGTTAATGTTTGTACATTATCAGCGATACCTGCATCTGAACCGTCTTCAAGTTTGTAGTGAACTGTGTGTGTTACTTCTTCAACTAAACCTAGTTCTCTGTATGTACGTCCTTTTGGATCGTTAGGAACTACATCATCAGGTTGTGGAGTAACATTTGGATTTGTTGGATCTGTTGGTTTGTTAGGATCTACAGTTGTTGGTTTTGTAGAGTAGATTACTGTCTCTTCAAAGTCTTTATCTGTAGCCGCTACAGTTTTCGCTGGCACATCTGCAACTGTTGGTGTTACACCTGCAACTGCCGCAGTGTATTTCTCAAGTGTTGGAGAAGTTACTGCTTCGAATGTTTGATCAGCCGACCAATCTCCGTATGTGATTTCTCCTGTCGCTACATTAATCTTACCAGAACGTGTGAATTTAAGTGTTTTAACTTTCTTATCAGCCACACTTGTTAAATCAGATTCTGCTACTGGAGTACCGTCTTCATATACGTACTTAATTGTACGTGTTACTTCTTCTTGTACTTTCACAGCATTGATTAAGGCTTCAGTCCATTTTGGTCCGTCTGGATTATTTGGATCGATTGGTGTTACACCTGGTGTTGGTTTTGGATTTTCATTGCTTGATGGTTTAGTTGGATCAAATGATGGAACATCTACTACTTTAGCTTTGAATTTCACAACATATTCTTGATCAACTGCAGCATCTTTATCGAACTTGTCTGCTGATACAAATCCGTTATCAACAAGTTCATAACCTTTCTTAACTAGCTCAGCAATCTTATCAGTTACTGAAGTTGCTGTTGTAGCTGGGTAAGCTGCTTCAGATTTACCTGTTACTGCGATTGGATCTGCAAGACCTGGAGTAATGACTTTATCTGTATTAGTAGGGTCTACTTCTACGAATTTAACTACAGCTTTTTGATCTACTGGAGAGTATTTAACAGTAACTAGCAGTTTATCTGGACTTGATTCTGGATCGATGTCCGCTGTTGCTTCTACTAGGGCATTGTCAGGTAAATATCCTGGAACAGTAGGAGATGTTACATTATTAAATCTTCTATCACTATCTTCTTGAGTTACTTCTGTTTCCACTCCTGTTGTTGGAGAAATCTTCGATATTTTTCCTGCTGAAGCTTCCCATTTACCATAACTAACCGCTGCTTTTGCTTCTGCTGTTGCGTTAGCTTCTTTAGCTTTATTTTCTACAAACTTAAATAATGTAGCTTTTGCATCTTCAGCTGCTTTAGAATTTTCTCCACTTGCTTTTACAACATCATTATATTTTTTATATTCTTCTGGATATAATCTTGAAGTTGCTGCAAGATCAAGTTTACGAGTACGCGTAAATGTTAGAGTTTCTTTTACTCTATCCGCTTTGTCATTATCATTAACTTTTACAAATGCTTCTTTTCTATCAGCTGGAATTTCATCAGCTAGATTTTTGTCTGCTACATCTGCTACTGCTTTATCAGCATAAACATAGTCAATATAACGTGTTACTGTTCTCGTTTCGTTGTCTGAAGCTGAAAGTTCAGTTTTCTTATGACGTAGATATACGTTGAATGGTTGATCAACATCTTTATCATTATCAAATGTGCGTCCATCTGCGATAGCCTTACCTTGAGCATCATTTGTATAGTCATCTGTTACTAATTCATAACCAAGATCCTCATATTTCTTAATAGTTTCTGCTGTTAAGTAAGGAATCTTCGTATGAGATTTACCTTGAAGTTTCTCTACGTTATAAGTTGTTTTCGCATCTGGATTTGTTGCAGGAGCAGTTGCCGCTGTTTGTATTTCAAGAATACGAGCATCTCCTGTTGCATCTAAGTCGATATACGTTACATTCGCTTTTTGTTTATCAGCTTTATAAACAACATACATATCGAAGTCATCTTTGTCGTCTGAACGAACTTCTGATACTAATGGTTCGTATGCACCAACATCTCTAGTATTGTCAGCTACTGGAGTATACAATCCAACAGGTTGTTTACCATTGTGGATGTGTCCCATCTTACCATCAGCATTTGGTGTGAAGTTAGCTGTTACTACTTCAGCAGTGTATCCCTTAACTGTTGGTGAGATAATTTCTTTAAATTTAGAGTTTGCATCACTTGAAGCAGTCCATTTACCGATGATAATTGAACCTTGATTGAACTGTGTTCCTGCTGGGATAGTATCTCCAACTTTATAAACATGCCCAGTTGCATCTGTAACTTGGTTCGCAGTTGTGATTGCCTTATCAGTAGTTCCTGCTTCAGAGAAGATCTTGTATTCACGAGTATAGTCAATCGTTTGTGTACGAGTAACTGGTGTGTTATCGATAGCTACGATTGGATCATTATCTTTATAAGAATCTTGACTTGCTGGATTATCATTATCATTTTCGTATACATAGTGAATTGTACGAGTAATCGATGCTTTTGATTGTGGTTTAACTATTGGAATATATTTCGCTTTACCATAGTCAGTTCCATATTTACTTGTTACAGAATCCCCTGCTACTTTATCGTTATAGTCGATATCAGGTTGTTGTTTTACTACACCTGTACCTGTACCTACGAACTTAGGATGTGGAGTAAATTTAATTTCACCACTATCTTGATTTAATGTGTACGTACCTTCATTTTCGATTACGATTTCTGTATCTGTTACTTTAGTATAGCTACGAGGTACTGTTGTAACTTCTCCAGTTTCAGGATCAATATGAACTGCATCTGGAAGTTTAGAACCCATTAAGTTCTCATACGTTGTTGCTTCGCGAGATCCTTTTGGAACAATATCATTGTTAGCGTTGTATGTTGTTCCGTTTAATGTGACACTCTCACCTTTCGGAACAAGCTGATCCGCTGGAGTCTCTTTCCCTAAAACAGAGAATTTATCAGCCGTAACTTGTGGAATAGTCTCACCATTTTGATATGTTTTCTTCCATGTAGTTATTTGAGCTCCTCCAGTTATCTTAAGTGGAGTAACAAGTTGATCACCTTTTTGAACTTTACTTCCTACTGGAATAACAACATTTGCTCCATTTCTTAAAACTGTTGTCGGCTCTGTAACTGTAGGTTCTGCACCTTCTAAAATTGCTCCTGCAGGTACTGAACCAGTACCATATCGAACATTACTTACAAGTACATCTCCTGTTCCATTAACTGTCACAGCTCCAGTTTCAGCGATTCTTGTATTTGCAGGAATCTTATCAGCCGGTTTGAATGTTGCTGTGTTTCCACTAGGTAATGTTACTTCTGTTTCTTTATCAACTTTTGTATCTTCAGTATATACTTTTCCAGGAATTTCTTTTTTAGTTGCTAAAGTTGGTTTTTTAGTTTTATCTAAAATTGCAAAATTCGCTGTATACTTCGTATCTTCAATCTTATCATTTGTTACTGTTTCAACAGTTGCATAAGCAGGAATGGTTGGATTAGATTTTTGCTCGGCACCTTGTACATCTTCTGTAATTGTGTCTTCACCTACTGGACGTACGTCAATAACAGTTGGAATATAGCTAGTATCCATTGATTTGTAGCCGTTATTTCCATTATTTACATTTTCAAGAACCTTGTCTTTTTCTGCTAGTGTAGTAGATGTTTTAGAAGCTTCGATAGTATCATTTGTTGCTTCCCAACCAGTTGAACTATTGTTATCATCCCATGCACGAACTGCAATACCTTTTGCTGTACCTACATATGCGTCTACCGGTTTAAAGGTTAAAGTAGTTTCATATAGACCATTACCAATAGAAACATTCTTACCGTTACTTGCTGGGTTTACTTTATATGTACCTACTTCATTTCCTGCAGTATCATATTCAGTATATGTGTCAAGTAAGTATTCTGTTTTGTTATTCAATGGATTTGTAATTTTTAGACCTTTACCGAGAACTTTATTGTTCTTATCTTTAACGGTTACATACTCTCCAGTGAATACTGTTGCACCATTACGTTCAACGAAAACTTTACCATTATCACCTTTACGATAGTTTGATGGTAATTCGCTATCTGTTGGTGTGTACGCTTCTTCTGACGCCACTTGTTTATCTGTTAAAACAATTTTCGGTGGTAAGCTTTCATTTTCAATCTGAGCCCATTGTTTATATTTGGAATCTTTGTTTTTACCACTAGCTGTAAACATCGCATTTGTTGGTAACTTAACAGTTTGTTCACGACCTTGGAAGTCACTGGTTTCATGTTTAGTACCGCGTGGCATGTGAATCACATGTGTTTCAAAGTCTTCTACTTCCCCTGATGATGCTACACCTGTTGGTTCTAGAATTTCATCTTTAGTTAACGAAATACGTAAACGCACACCTAAGCTATCTGCTGAAGTATCTAATAATTGAGGTGTATTTTTAAATTTAATATTGTAAGTTCCGTTTTTGTTAACTTCTACAATTTCTGAAGATTCATTAAGATCGAATTTACCATTATTATTAAAATCTACCCAACCACGAACATAGGCTTTGTCATTATTGACACCAAGATTAGCACGAACTCCTTCAAGAACATATTCATTTCCTTGTGCTTGGCGGAGTTTATACTCAGTTGCCACCGCTGGATCAAGTAATTGACTTTCTCCTTCATCGCCAAGAGTACCTTCACCTAAAGCACCAGTTGTATGGTTATAAACCCCACGGATTGGAAGCTTCGTTTGAGGATTTGCCATCTCAATAACATCACCTTGATTCAAAAGCACACGAGTGTTATCAGCTTTTTCAATAACAGCATTTCCATTTGGTAATAATAAGTATTTACCTGTCACACCCTTATCTGTTGTTACAATTGTTTTTCCTGATTCTAATGGTGTTTCTTTATATTTCTCAGATGTGATTAAGTCATCTAGTACCCAGCCACCTGAAGGGTCAGTTTTAGTTGAACGGAAATCTGGATCTCCTTTAACATTACCTAAGTATGGCTGAGTAGCTGTTACCTGAGTTTTCACACCATCTTTAATAACTTCTTTGTTAAAGTCCCCGATAATATGTTGTGCAGAGCCGTAAGATTGTGGAGCGTCTCCACCGTCATAAATCATGAAACCAATTGTTCCTGCTTGCGCACCTGCGGAGTTTAAATACATTGATAATGTTTTAACGTTTTGAGATAGAGCAATTGGTAATGAGTTTTTAGAACCCATAGATGTGTAGTTAGCTCCGAATGTATTTGTTCCATAAGCAGAAGGGTTCCCATTTTCATCTACGTTAACCCAATCTTTTGGATTATACCCTGCTTCTGCAAGACGTCCATCAGCATTAACATCACTTTGTCTACTTGGATAAACTCCTTGAGCAGTTTTTTCATCAATGTCTTTTTGAAGGTTTAACGCCATGAATTGTTCCCATTTCGTTCCATCTGTCTCGAATTGAACAATTTCAGTACGTCCAGCTTCTTCTGCATCCGCAGCAATTACGTTAACATCTACGATACGCCCGTTATAAGTAGCAGAAAGTGCAAATGTTACCCCAACGTTTGATTCATCGCGAGACGATGTAAATGAAGTAAGCATTTCACTTCCATCTGGATTTGTTGTTGGAAGCCCAGCTTTTCTTAAGTATGACCATTGAGTATCTTGAGCTGTTATAAGTACATCCGCTTTTCTTTCGTTACCAATTTTTTTATAAAGATTAGCTGATCCTGATGGTACAGCCTTACCATTCACATTAATATAAGTGAACCCAGTTTCTGACAATTTTGTTGCAGATAACTTTTGAGTTTCAATAGCGTCATTATAAGCTTTTACCGCTGCATGGTAAGCAGCTGCTTTTGAATAGTAGGCATCTGTATTGGCAAATGTTTCTGTTGGGTATTCTGGTAGTGTTAATGCTACACCATTTACGGAAACTGTTGGATTATTAGCCAACGTTGTTTTGTTCTTAGTAGCATTTGCTTTGAATCTTTTGTCTTCAGCCTGTGCTTTTGCTAATTGTTTTTCCGAACCCCAATCACCATAATCACGTACAGCATTCACTGGTCCTGCTGGTGTTTTATTTGGATCAGACTCTACATTTTTCGAACCTAGTTTTATAACTGTGGCTGTTAAAGCATAGCCTTCAACCTTCGTTTTAACATTGAACTTCATACCTTCTTGTAAAGCTTCATAAATTTCATGATCATTTTGAGCTCCACCCGTGTAGTATAAATGTTCGACATATTTTGCAGTTCCTGAATTTAAGAATTTATCATCAGTCGTTAAGCCTTTTGAACCATCAGCATAGGTAACATCACGAACCATTGTGATTTTACCTGTTACAACATCACCATTTGGATATGTGATAGTTTTAGTAATAGGTTGCGCTAATTTTCTTGCAGGCCCTACTACAGTACCATTAGAGTAGGTAATAGATGCTGCTGCAAAGTCGAACCAGTTAATATTATTTTTAAGTTGCTCTAAGTTTTTTGTACCCGCAGTACCAACAACAGTATCTCCAGAAGGAATATTAGTTTTAACACCATTTATTGTAACAGTTGCTCCACCTGCAGTTCCGTTTCCTTTCTTCTCTACTTCAATCATAGAAGGATCCGTAATGCTTGGGTTGGCATTCATGATTTCACGTTTAACCGCAGCTATCTCTTCTTCTGTTAAATCATTAATATTTTTTACTGGAGTCTTAGTTGTAGGAGCTACGATTGCTGTATTGGTAGTAGTTTCACCTGCCAACACTGCTTCAACTTTACCTACGTGTCCTGCACGTTTCATCTCAGCATAAACTGCTTCGATAGCTGATGAGATACGTTGGAGTTGGGCATCCAATTCTTGCTTAGTGATTTCTCCAGCAGCAAGGGCTTTCTTAGATGCTTCGATTTGGACTTTAGCTGAAGCTACTGCGGTTGCGATTGCTTCTTTTCCAGCTTTATCTTCTGCCTTTTTATCCGCAAAATTTGAGGCAGTTGTGTTCAATACTTCTGCTTCAGATGTCAACTGTTCAAGGACAGTTTTAGTAGCAGTAATTGGATTTTCTGCTTTCTTTTCATCCTTTTTATCAGCTTTTTCATCAACTGCTTTATCAGCTTTTTTGTCAGTTGAAGGAGCAGTTAGTGTTGCTTTTTCTTTGTCAGCTGCTTCTGTTTTTTCAGTTGTAGCTGTCTCAGCTACTTTTTCATCTTTCTTAGATGCTTCAGCAGCTAATTTTGCAACTTCCTCATCACTCAAGGCCGGCTTTTCTACTACAGCCGCTTCTGTCGTAGCAGAAAGAGCTGGTGTCGTCACATTTGCGACATTCTCACTTACCTTATCATCTTTTGGAGCAGATGCCACAGCTTCTGTTTTATTTTCAGTAGCTGTTTCTTCTGCTTTGGCAGTCGTTTGGGCAGCACCCAAAATCAAGGCTGTCCCCAACAGCACACTCGCAGCACCAAAATGATACTTACGAATAGAGAAACGTTGGCTCAAGCCATACCAATCAAAAGATTTATTTTTTTGTCTTTTTGATTTATACATAATGTTCACTTTCCACATTTTTTTATGTAATTTCGAATTACAATTATATAGTATATATTTTATCACAAAAACGCTATCAGTTCAAGAAAGAAATAATTATATATATATATATATATATCGTTTTTTGATATTGTTTATATTTATATACTATTTTGTTTTTGACTTTATCTTGGTATTTTTTTTGCTTTTTTGATATAATAAATTAAAGTATAATTTTACTGGAGGTTTTATGCGTTTTAATCGATTTAGCTATTTAGCGCTACCTAGAGATACAATTATCTTTGAATTAAAAAAGTATGGATTTGATTTACCAGTCAACATCACAAATAAAAAAATGCTTGAAGCGTTTCTCATTCGTTTCTTTTTTAATTTTAAAGATAGCACCTATCCTCTATCCAGTTTAGCAGTTGATAAAGAAACTGACTTACTGACATTTTTTCAATCAGATAAAGAGTTGACTGCAGATATTTTCTATACTGTAGCCTTTCAACTTTTAGGTTTTTCTTATTTGGTTGACTTTGAAGACAGTGATGTTTTTCGTAAAGAGTCTGGATTTCCTATTGTATATGGTGACTTGATTGAAAATCTCTATCAGTTACTCAATACTCGTACCAAAAAGGGGAACACTCTTATCGACCAACTTGTCAGTGACGGTCTTATTTCTGAGGATAATGACTATCGCTACTTTAACGGCAAGAGTTTGGCTACTTTTTCTAGCCATGATGCCATTCGAGAAGTCGTTTACGTTGAGTCACGTGTCGATACTGACCAAAAAGGTCTTCCAGACTTAGTCAAGGTCAGCATTATTCGTCCTCGTTATGACGGGCAAATCCCTGCTATCATGACAGCCAGTCCCTATCATCAAGGAACCAATGACAAGGCTAGTGATAAGGCCCTCTACAAGATGGAGGGTGAACTTGAGGTCAAACCTGCTCACAAGATTGAGCTTGAAGAACCTCAACTCAATCTCGTCCAACCCCAAGGTCAAGCTGAGCTTGTGTCAGAAGCTGAGGAAAAGCTAACGCACATCAACGCTAGCTATACTCTCAACGACTACTTCCTTCCACGAGGTTTTGCTAATCTCTATGTCTCAGGTGTCGGTACCAAAGACTCTACTGGTTTCATGACTAATGGGGACTACCAGCAAATCGAGGCTTATAAAAATGTCATCGACTGGCTCAATGGCCGTTGCCGTGCCTTTACCGACCACACGTGCCAACGTCAAGTCAAGGCTGACTGGTCAAACGGAAAAGTAGCTACAACTGGACTTTCCTATCTAGGTACCATGTCCAATGGTCTTGCGACTACAGGTGTAGATGGTTTAGAGGTTATTATTGCCGAGGCTGGTATTTCTTCGTGGTACAACTACTACCGTGAAAACGGTCTAGTAACTAGCCCAGGTGGTTATCCAGGTGAGGACTTTGACTCCCTTGCTGAACTAACCTACTCTCGTAATCTCTTGGCTGGTGACTATATCCGTGGTAATGAGGCTCACCAAGCTGACTTAGAAAAAGTAAAAGAGCAGTTAGATCGCAAATCTGGTGACTACAATCAATTTTGGCATGATCGCAATTATCTGCTCAATGCCCATAAGGTAAAGGCAGAGGTTGTCTTTACTCATGGTTCACAGGATTGGAATGTCAAACCACTTCATGTTTACCAGATGTTTCACGCCCTTCCTGCTCATATAAACAAGCATCTCTTTTTCCATAATGGCGCCCATGTGTACATGAACAACTGGCAGTCCATTGACTTCCGTGAGTCCATGAACGCCTTATTGACAAAGAAATTACTGGGACAAGATACAGATTTCCAACTTCCTACTGTCATTTGGCAGGACAATACAGCCCCTCAGACTTGGCTATCACTTGATACCTTCGGTGGGCAAGAAAACTTTGAAACCTTCTCACTTGGTCAAGAAGAGAAAGTCATTCAAAACCAGTACTCAGATAAAGATTTTGAGCGTTATGGTAAGACATACCAGACCTTCAATACAGAACTTTATCAAGGGAAAGTCAATCAGATTACTATTGACCTTCCTGTAACTAAAGACATTCACTTGAACGGTCGAGCTCAACTCAATCTTCGTATCAAATCCAGTACAAACAAGGGTCTCTTATCAGCCCAACTACTGGAACATGGACAAAAGAAATACCTACAACCTTATCCAGCTGTTTTAAGTGCTAGAACCATTGACAACGGTCGCTACCACATGTTGGAAAATCTTAACGAATTGCCTTTTCGTGAAAATGCACATCGCGTCGTGACAAAAGGCTACCTCAATTTGCAAAATAGAAATGATTTACTGTTAGTAGAGGATATTAAGGCAGATGAATGGATGGATATCCAGTTTGAACTGCAACCAACTATTTACAAGTTAAAAGAAGGAGATACTCTTCGTTTAGTCCTCTATACTACTGACTTTGAAATCACCATCCGTGACAATACTGACTACCACCTGACTGTCGATCTTGAACAGTCTACACTTCTCTTACCTTGTCAAAAGGTATGATATCAGACTTTCAATATGGAAGATTTCCACTTAAACAGTTGAAACAAACATAAACTTGGTATCAAATGCAATCCCGATATAGGCTTATGATAGGTCTACACGGAAGCTTTGACAAAAGATACTAAAACCCTAACCAACATGTGTACTCATTAATAATACTCGCTACCACACCACATGTTGAAAAATCTTTGTGAATTAACATTAATCATAAATTCACAATAAGTCGTGACAAAAGGCTACCCTAATTGAATGATTTACTGTTAGTAGAGGACACCAATGTAGATAAACGGATAGATACCCAATTCATCTACACTCAACTAGTGACAAGTTAAAAGAGTGGGATTTTCTCCATTTAGTCCTATACTACTGACTTTGAAATCATCATACGTGACAATACCGCTTACCACCCGACTGACGATTTCGTTCCGTCCACGCTTTCTGTACCCAGTACAAGGAGTAACATTTTATGAATAAATCTGAACACCGACACCAACTCATACGAGCTCTTGTAACGAAAAACAAGATTCATACTCAAGCTGAGCTACAAGCTCTTCTTGCCGATAATGATATTCAAGTTACACAAGCTACACTTTCGAGAGATATTAAAAGTATGAACCTCTCAAAAGTACGTGAAGAAGACAACTCTTACTACGTGCTCAATACAGGCTCTATCTCAAAATGGGAGAAACGTCTCGAAATCTACATGGAAGATGCTCTTGTCTTGATGCGTCCCGTTCAACACCAAGTCCTCCTTAAAACCCTTCCTGGACTTGCGCAATCCTTTGGTTCTATCATTGATGCATTAAGTTTCTCTGACGCTATCGCTACTCTCTGTGGTGATGATGTCTGCCTTGTCATCTGCGAAGATGCAGAAGCTGCTCAAAGATGCTTTGAAGAACTGAAAAAATTCGCTCCACCATTTTTCTTTGAAGAATAAGAAAATTCCGTGTCTGATGTGGCACGGAATTTTGTTATATTCTTTACTGAGATGGATTTTCTTTTTTAGTTCGTGCTAATCTCAGGGCACGATTTGGATTGAGACGATTAAATAGTTCTTCCAATTTCTTTTCATTCCAAACATCTGCGGCAGAAACGAAATTACCATCCGCATCTCGGAAAGATATCGGTTTATCTCCCATATCAGTCTCCTAGTCTACAAATTCAAACTCAAATTTACCAATGCGGACCAAATCCCCATCTTTAGCACCACGCGCACGAAGGGCTTCATCAACCCCCATACCACGAAGCTGGCGAGCAAATTTCATGACTGATTCGTCACGATCAAAGTTGGTCATATTAAAGAGTTTCATGAGTTTTTCACCAGAAAGTACCCATGTTGCATCGTCATCACGACTAATTTCAAAGGCTTTTTCTTCCTCATCAAATCCATAGTAGGCTTCTTCTTCCATATCTGACTCGTCGTAGAGCAAGAATTCTGGTGTCTTGTCTAGCAATTCAGCTGTAGCATCCAAAAGCGTAGCCAAACCTTGCTTGGTCAATCCAGAAATTGGGAAAATAGCTGGTAACTCTTCAAATTCATCGTAGTTTTCAGCCAATTTTTTCTTGAATTCTACAAGATTTTCCTGACTCTCAGGCATATCCATCTTATTGGCTACGATAATCTGTGGACGCTCCATCAAACGGAGATTGTATGACTCTAGCTCTTTATTGATAGCAAGATAATCCTCATATGGATCACGCCCTTCACTAGCTGACATATCAATGATGTGAAGGATGACACGTGTACGCTCGATGTGACGGAGGAACTGAGTTCCCAGACCGACTCCCTGACTAGCTCCTTCAATCAAACCTGGTAGATCAGCTACTGCAAAGGATTCACCTGATTGGGTACGAACCATTCCTAGATTTGGCACAATTGTCGTAAAGTGGTAGGCACCAATTTTAGGCTTAGCTGAGGTGATAACACTTAAAAGTGTTGATTTCCCAACAGAGGGGAAGCCTACTAAACCAACATCTGCCAAGATTTTTAATTCCAATTGTAACTCACGTTCCTGACCTGGTTCTCCATTTTCAGAGATTTCCGGTGCAGGATTTTTTGGTGTTGCAAAGCGGATATTTCCACGTCCACCACGACCACCGTGGGCAACGATAAATTCTTGACCGTGTTCAATCAAATCTGTCAAGACCTTGCCTGTCTCAGCATCACGCACAGTCGTACCTTGTGGTACTCGAACTCTAAGGTCCTCAGCACCACGACCATGCATCCCTTTGGTCATTCCTTTCTCACCAGAATCAGCCTTGAAATGGCGATTATAGCGGAAATCCATGAGAGTACGTAGACCTTCGTCTACAACGAAGACTACATTACCTCCACGACCACCGTCACCACCCCAAGGACCGCCATTAGGGACATATTTTTCACGGCGAAAGGCAACCATACCATCGCCACCATTACCAGCCTTGACCTTGATCTTGGCTGTATCTAAAAACATACTCATTTTTTTCTTCTCACTTTAAAAAAGGGCTGGGAAATCCCAGTCACAAAATTTTCTTGAATCTATTTTATAGATTACTGAGGGCACCAATTGCAGTTGCAAAAATACCCAAAATACTTGCTACTAACATGATAAGTACGATAAGCAAGGTTAATTTCTCAAACATAGTTTTTTTACGTTTTCCATTATCTCCAAATGCCATTTTTCTCTCCTTCATTACATTCTATTTTCTATTATCTTAGCATGAATTCAGCTAGTTTTCAATAGTCAGTTGCTACAGGTGCGATGATCCATAAAATGATATAAGCTACAATCCCAGCTCCGTAACAGCAAGCAAGAACACCCCATATTACGCGAACGATAGTTGGATCCATATCAAGATAATGGGCCACTCCGGCACAAACACCCGCAATCTTTTTATCAAGACTACTTCTCATTAATTGTTTTTTCATGGCTGTTCCTCTTTCTATTCCTCATGGTCTTTCCAATAATCTCTTATGCTGATTAACTGCGTTTTTGAAGCCTTCAGCATGCGTCTAGAGCCTTTTACGGGCACAGCGACCACCTGTTGCGGTAGATACAAAACTGTCTTAAAGATTCGCTGACTAACCGTATCGTCTTTAGCCAAATCTTTCTGGAAGTTATTTGAAATAATGGCATCCAGATAAAACTCATGCACTCGTTTTCCAAAATTCTCAGCTGAAATCTCGTACAATTTCTCTGATAAGGTATGCTCATTCATATCTGGCGTTGCAATCAGGGCTTCTAAAATAGCTCCAGCCAAATCATGTTCTCCATAATACAAGGTTCCAAACATTTTATCACTGATAAGATTGTCCAGATAAGGATTTCCATGTGCAATGACAGGCGTTCCACTGGCCAAGCTTTCCAAGTAGGTCAAGCCTTGGGTTTCACTTGTCGATGCTGAAATGAAGAAATCCGCTGCCTTATAGTAAAGAGCCGTCTCACTAGGAGCAACCATCCCTGTAAAGATGACTGAGTCTTGAATCTCTAGTTTCTGGGCTTGCTCTTTAAGGTCATTCAGATAAGGGCCATCCCCGGCAACTACCAGTTTAACCTTGTCTTCCTCTTTCAGAACTTCTGCAAAAGCTGCTAATACTGCTTGAATATTTTTTTCATAAGAAATTCTGGAAAGACTCAGCAACATCTGTTCGTCCTCTTGAATCCCTAATTTACTACGCAGTTCTTTTAGATTTTCTTGCTTGATTTCTGGACGCTCAAACTTGGCTAATTCAATCCCAGTTGGAATGACCCTTTTTTCAACCTTGACCTTATAGTCAGATAGCAAGTCTCGGACAATCTCACTCGGGCAAATAACCCCATCCACATCATGCAGGAAACCTCTTACTAAGTACTTGACCATACTAGGACGAATCAACATCCCCTTAGCAATATAATGCACGTAGTCTTCGTATTGGGTGTGATAGGTATGGATGACTGGAATCTTCAATTCACGCGCAATCCAAATTCCCAACAAGCCAAGAGAAAATTCTGTCTGAGTATGGATAATATCCAGTTGATATTGTTTAGCAATTTCAAGCGCCTTGCTGAATCCTCGATAGGCAAAGCGGCGATCCTTAAAAGCAAAGAAAGGAACACTTGGAATACGGATGATTTGCCAATCTTCGTAGCGATTGACATCCTTATCTGTCGTAGTAAAGATAAAAACAGCATGCCCCTGCTTTTCAAGTTCTGTTTTCAAGGTTCGAATACTGGTCGCAACACCAGAAACCTGAGGAAAATAGGTATCTGTAAATAAACCAATTCGCATAGATTACCTCACTTTTTACTTTCTCCCTAAAGCGGCTTGTTTCTCATAAAAATCCAACCAGATTTGTAAGAGATGCTCTTCAGAATACTCTCTAGAAATATTCTTAGCTTTTTCTTTCAAATCTTTTAAAGCATCAGGATTCGCTTGATATTCCAGAATAGCTTCTTTCATCTCTTCTCTATCTGCTGTCGCCCGATAATTGCCCTCCAAAATTACCTTATAAAGATCTAAATCACGCAACATAATCGGAGCTTCACAACTGGCAGCTTCTAGGATAGTCATAGGAAAGAGTTCATTGTAACTAGGAAGCAAGAAAAGATCCGCTAGGGCATACAATTCGCGCATCCGCTCTGGCGATACAATACCTGGAAAAATCAAATTTTTAGGGGGATTTTCCATGATTTTCTTGTAGCGTTCATAACCATCTGTCATACCACCAAAAGAGAAACCACCTGCCCAGATAAAGGTAATTTGCGGCAATTCCTCAGCCAGACGGATAAAATCGTCAATCCCTTTGCGTTTCTGAACTTGACCAGCACCTACTACGATAAACTGATTGTCACTAAGACCTAGCTCTGTACGCAGTCTCGCTACCTCTTCCTGTGGAAGCGGATGCCATTTTTCCTTGTTGACAAAGTTAGGGATATAGGTCACTTTTTCACGTGGAATACCAGCTGCCACTAAATCCTCAATAAACATAGGATTGACCACCACCAAGTGCTCCATCCGGTTGTAAAAAGAAAATACATAGCGTTTCACAATTCCCTTTATGAAAAATGGAATTTTCAAACTCCCCTCGAGTGTATCAGGTAAGAAATGCACATAGCCAATTTTCCTTCCTGATCGTTTCTTCTGGAATGTTGATAAATAATAGGGGAGATCAATTGTATGAAAGTGAGTCACATCTGCCTCTATTGGAAGATTTTCTGTAACAATCAATTGGTCCTTGGCATCACGGTGAAGAAGACGAACTAATTCACGGTAAGCACCTGAAACTCCTTGTCCTGCTACTTTCTCACTTGAACTCAACATATTGATGCGTAATTTCTTTTTTTCCATAACTACTATTATATCATTTTCTTTGAATAAAATCAGCAAAAGAAAGGAGAGACTAGAGGAAAAGAGGGGGAAATTTCCTCGCTTTTCCAATAATCTCTCACATGTTTTTATTTGTTTACTTAATGCCTAGGGCAATACGTGCATAGCGACTCATTTTTTCAACAGTCCAGGCTGGATACCAAACTAATTTGACCTCAGTATCCGTTACTTCTGGAACCTCTGTCATAGCATCATAAATCTGGTCTGTCAAAAGGTCTGCTAGAGGACAACCCATGGTTGTCAAAGTCATATCAATCTCTGTTTGTCCTGTGTCACCGTCAAAACGAATTTCATAGATCAAACCAAGATTGACAATATCGATTCCCAACTCAGGGTCAATAACTTCTTCCAAGGCTGATAAAATTCGTGTTTTGATGTTTTCAATTTGCTCTTCTGTATAAGCCATATTCATCCTCACTCTTAGTCTTCAATAAAATCACGAAGCGGTTTGCTGCGACTTGGTTGGCGTAGTTTTCTCAAAGCTTTAGCTTCAATCTGACGGATACGCTCGCGAGTCACGTTAAAGACTTTACCCACATCTTCAAGGGTACGCATTTTACCATCATCTAGCCCAAAACGCAGACGCAAAACATTTTCTTCACGGTCTGTAAGAGTATCCAAGACCTCATCCAACTGCTCACGCAAAACGATACGAGTTGTATAGTCCACTGGATTTTCAATCACTTCATCTTCGATAAAGTCCCCAAGGTGGCTATCATCCTCTTCACCGATTGGAGTTTCAAGGGATACCGGTTCTTGGGCAATCTTCAAGATTTCACGAACCTTGTCAGGGGTCATATCCATACGTTCAGCGATTTGTTCTGGTGTTGGATCTTGTCCCAATTCTTGAAGGAGGTTACGCTGTTCACGAACCAATTTATTGATGGTTTCAACCATGTGAACTGGGATACGGATGGTACGAGCTTGATCCGCAATAGCACGAGTGATAGCCTGACGAATCCACCAAGTTGCGTAAGTTGAAAACTTGAACCCTTTAGAATAATCAAACTTGTCAACCGCCTTCATCAAGCCCATATTTCCTTCTTGAATCAAGTCAAGGAACTGCATACCACGACCAACATAGCGTTTAGCAATAGAAACAACCAAACGAAGGTTGGCTTCCGCAAGACGTTGTTTGGCTTCGATATCACCAGCTTCAACAGCAAGCGCCAATTCTTTTTCCTCTTCATTGGTCAAGAGAGGTACGACCCCGATTTCTTTCAAGTACATACGGACAGGGTCATTAACCTTAGCCGAAGTTGAACCAATCAAGTCCTCATCACTGAGTTCTGGCTCTTCTTCAGTGCTAAGAACACGCGCACTTGGATTTCCTTCGTTATCTGTGATAGAAATCCCTGCATCCTGAATTCGTTGCAAGAGATCTTCAATCCCATCAGCATCCAAGGTAAAAGGAATCACCAGACTTGCATTAATTTCATCATCAGTTGCTGTCCCTTTTTGTTTATGATTACGGATAAATTCTGCTACTTGTACATCAAATGTTGTTACTTCTTTTTGTTTTGTTGCCATTATTACTCCATTCTTCTCTTTTGGGAAATTAAACGTTCCAATTCTTCTAGGGCTGTGTCTGTATCTCCTACATGGCTCGCTTCCTGCACCTTCTTTTTGATTCTCATATTGTCCTGATTCAAGAGAGCCTTGTTTCGAGTCATTTCTACTTCACTAAGTTCCTGAGGTGACATCTCAGCAGGCAAATCCTGAGCTAAGACTTGGTACCAAGCTCTTTCAACTTCATCTGTCTGTTCTGCTAAAACTTCCGGAGGAAGATTTCCATACTGGCCAAGCAAGTCATATAAAACCTGAAATTCAGGTGTGTCAAATGCAAAGTCTTCCCTTAAACGGTAATCGTTCAAAACAAGAGGAGATTCCATCATTCGATAAAGTAGATGAGCTTCTGCTCTCATAATAGCTGATAACTGCTTGGTGACAGGCATAGTGATTGACGTCGGTCTGGAAATACCTTCCAGACGATTCTGCCTTTGTTCCTGACGACTCTCATTCACAATCTGCTCAATCTGGGCATAATCAAAAGACGCCAGACTATCAGCTAAAATATGAATATAACTGTTTTGAGCAGTGATAGACTTTTCTTGAACAATCAAGGGAGCTATTTTTTCAATAAACTCAATCTGAGCCTGTAGATTTTCACTATTGTCAGGCTTGTACTGGTGAATGTAAAACTCAATCGGACTAATACGAGTTTTCGTTAATAGATAGGCCAAGTCTTCTGGACCATTTTTTTGTAGGTACTCATCTGGATCCAAGTTATCAGGCATGCTAACGATCTGCACAGGCATATCGCCGATTTCATCCAATGCTTTCAATGTCGCAGCTTGCCCAGCCTTATCGCCATCGTAAACCAGAACCAACTTCTTGGTTAACCTTTTCAGATGCTCAACATGCTCACGACTCAAGGCCGTACCCATAGACGCCACAGCATTTTCGATTCCAGCCCGATAGGCTGCAATGACATCCATGAACCCTTCCATGAGGTAAATCTCACTGGCTTTACCAGAAGATTTTTTTGCCCTATCCATATGATATAATTCGTAACTTTTGTTAAAAATTGCAGTCGATCGGCTATTTTTATACTTAGAAGTTTGTGAATCCGTTTTCTGCCAGATACGACCTGAGAAGGCAATGACCTTTCCCTGATCATTGGTCAGGGGAAACATAATGCGATTGTGAAAGGTGTCTACAAATTGATTGGCATCCGAGAGATAAAACAGTCCTGAATCTAGGAAATCCTCTTCACGATACTGATCAGACAAACGTTGATAGAGATAGTTTCGTTCTGGAGGTGCTAAACCAATCCGAAAATGCTTGAGCACTTCATCTGTCAAACCACGCTGATAGAGGTAATTTCTGGCCTCTTCCCCCATGGTCGTTGTCATGAGAATAGCATGATAAAATTTGGCAGCATCTTCGTGCATATCATAAAGAGCTTGGTGAGGCGAGGCTGGCTTCTGCTCACTATAAAGCGGTTTTTCCACCTCTATCCCAACACGCTGACCTAAAATTTGGACAGCCTCCATAAAGGGAACCCCTTGGTACTCCTCGATGAACTTAAAGACATCTCCAGAGCGACCACAACCAAAACAGTGATAAAACTGCTTGTCCTCAACAACGTTGAAAGAAGGTGTTTTTTCACCATGAAAAGGACAGAGCCCTAGATAGTTCCGTCCTGCCTTTTGTAAAGAAATCACATCTCCTATGACTTCCACAATGTTGGCATTGTTTTTGATTTCTTCAATGACTTGTTTGTCAACCATACACAATACCTCCATGTTATCATAGTTTACTTTATATAGTATACTTTATTTCAGAAAAAAAGTAAACCATTTCACTCATTTTCCCTACTTTATTCAAAGAGTTGATAATAATCAGAGATTTTCATTTTTGCTTTTTCTTCTTGGTTCAAATCTTGGATAATTCGTCCTTCTTTCATGACAATTAAACGATTGCCATATTTGAGAGCATCTTCCATATGGTGGGTAATCATAAGCGCTGTCAGCTGGTCTTTCTTGACAAATTCATCCGTCAATTCCATCAAGGCCACACTGGTCTTTGGATCAAGGGCTGCAGTATGCTCGTCCAACAAGAGTAATTCAGGACGCTTCAATGTTGCCATCAAGAGACTCAAAGCCTGTCTTTGTCCACCAGATAAGAACTCAATTGGTGTATTCAAGTGTTTCTCAAGACCGTTTCCCACTTTTTCAATAGTTGCCTGAAACTCATCCTTATAGCTAGCCAGACGTCTCGGAAACAGTCCACGCTTTTCACCACGAAACTTGGCAATCAAAAGATTTTCAGCGACCGTCATACGAGGAGCTGTCCCCATCTTGGGATCTTGGAAGACTCGAGACAGATACTTAGCTCGCTTTTCTGGCGAAAACTTGGTAACATCTTCACCCAAAATACGGATGGTTCCACTGGTTAATGACAAAGTTCCTGCAATAGTGTTAAAGAGGGTTGATTTCCCAGCTCCATTTCCACCTAAAATCGTGATGAAATCCTGTTCAAAAATTTCTAAGGAAACATCATTTAAAATAATCTTTTCTTCATCAAAGCCATTTTTAACGACTTTGGTTGCATTTTTTAATTCTACAATTGCTGTCATTTGCTTAATTTGGCTCCTTTCAAGATTGTTTGCTTAAATGTTGGAATCATGAGGCAGACTGCTAAAATCACGGCACTGTACAAACGAAGGTAACTTGTATTAAAGCCAAGAGCGATAACTGCCCACACTAAGAATTGATAAGCGATAGAACCTACAACGATGGTAACCAGACGTTCTGCCAAGCTCAAACTCTTGAAGATAACTTCTCCAATAATCAAACTTGCAAGCCCCACAACGATCACCCCGATTCCTCGAGATACATCGGCATACCCTTCTTGCTGGGCAATAAGAGCCCCTGCAAGGGCAATCACACCATTTGATAAGACCAAGCCCATGAGCTCCATGCGTCCAGTATGAATCCCGAAACTTCTAGCCATATCAGGATTGTCACCTGTAGCAATATAGGCTTGTCCGAGTTTGGTATCCAAGAAAAAGAGCATGAGAGCAATAACAAGACTGACAAAGATGAGACCTGTCAAGAGTTGGTTCAAATCTGAATCAAAAGGCAAAACATCCTGGATTTGCTTGGTTCCAAGCAATCCTAAATTTGCACGTCCCATAATCAAGAGCATGATAGAGTGACAGGAAGTCATCACCAAAATCCCTGAGAGCAAGGTTGGAATCTTCCCTTTTGTATAAAGAAGACCTGCTGCCATTCCAGCCAAACAACCTGCTCCTACAGCAACAAGTGTCGCTAAAAAGGGATTTACACCTTTGGTTATCAGAGTGACAGCAACAGCTCCCCCAAGAGGGAAGGAACCTTCTGTTGTCATATCTGGAAAGTTCAAAATCCTAAATGTCATAAAGATCCCCAGACCTAAAATAGCCCAGACAAATCCTTGAGAAATAATAGATAATATCATCTGTTTCTTAACCTTTTCTATATGATTTCTATTGTAAAAAATTGGAGGAGATGTCCCCAACTCCTCCATTTTAGATTATTCAATCACTTGTCCTGCTTCTTTTAGAACAGATTCAGGAATCGTAATACCTAATTCTTGTGCCAATTTTTTGTTAATCACTGACTTACCAGTTGAAAAGACATTGACTGGTGTATCAGCTGGTTTTGCACCTTTCAAAACTTGAGCAATCATTTTGCCAGTTGCCACACCAAGATCATGTTGGTCAACTACAACGGATGCCAAACCACCTGCTTCTACCATGGCAGTTGCACTTGGGTAGATTGGTTTTTTAGCTGATTGGTTGCTTGATACAACAGTTGAGAAGGCTGAAGCAATAGTGTTATCAATTGGAACCCAGATAGCATCAACCTTGCTAGTCATAACGTTAACTGTTGAAGCAATTTCATTTGTTGAAGGAACTGCAAATGTTTCTACTGTCAAACCTGCTTTTTCAGCATAAGCCTTAAATTCTTCTACCTGTGTTTTTGAATTGTCTTCGCTGCTTGAGTAAAGGGCTCCGATTGTTTTTACATTTGGTGTAAGAGCCTTAATGAGTTCAACTTGTTGTTGAGCTGGATTGTGGTCAGATACCCCTGTAATGTTTCCACCTGGTTTTTTCAAATCTTTAACCAGGTTAGCACCGATTGGGTCTGTAATAGCAGCCATGATAACCGGTAGGTCTTTTGTGGCACTAGCCAAACCTTGAGCAGCTGGTGTCGCAATACCAACCACAAGGTCATTCCCATTTGCAACCAATTGTTTGCTCATTGTCGCAACCTTACTTTGGTCACCTTCTGAGTTCATAAAATCGATTTTAACTTGATCATCTTTATATCCTTCTTCTGCAAGTCCATCTTGGATCCCTTTATAAATCAAATCAAGAGATGGATGGCTTACAAACTGAAGAACACCAACTTTGGCAACTTCCTTTTCTTCAATCTGAAAGACACCAACTAGGGTAGCTTTCTTTTCATTCTTAGCTTTGTGCTTATTCATTGAAGAATAAATCAAACTTCCTGCTACTAAGACTGCTAATGCAGCGACAATTCCAATTAAACGTTTATTTTTCATTCTATTTCTCCTTTTTTATTCCTTTAAAATACTTCACTTATCTAAACAAGCGACGCCATCGTTTTCTTTCCATACAAACCTCCGATAAAAAAGTCCTCACACAAAAAACTTGTGTGAGGACGTCGATGCGCGGTACCACCTCAATTATAGGGAATTCCCCTATCACTCTGTCTCGCAATAACGAGATGCACTGTAAGGTGTGCTCACCGAATTTTTATGATTTCAAATTCTAAATAACATCCAGCCCAATTTTCATCATCATCACTTATCTGTTTTCAGCTACCACAGACTCTCTAAAAAGTTTGTATGATTACTTTTCTGAATGGTTAAATTATATCATTTTTCAATTACTTGTCAAGACTCTTTTAGTATTTTTTTGAACTATTCAAAAACTTCCCCTATAGAAAAGAGGAAGTTTGATAGGTATCAGCCCGAATTACGCAATCCTGTCGCAATTCCGTTGATGGTTGTATGGATTAATTTTTCTTGATCGCTTGATAATTCTCCTCGACGTTGACGTTTAATCAACTCTAACTGGATATAGTTAAGGATATTAAAGTAAGGCATACGATAATCCAAACTTGCTTTTAGATATGGATTTTCAGCCAAGAGTTCATCATATCCTTCGATAGCCAAGATGACTTCCTTGGTAACTTGCCATTCATTTAGAATAGTCTCATAAATTGCTTTTACTTGATCATCCTCACACAGTTTAGCATATTCAAAAGCAATGTTCATATTTGATTTTGACAAGACCATATCGACATTTGAAAGCAGCGATTGGAAGAAAGGCCAATTTTGATACATATCTCGTAAGATAGCGATATTCTCTGGATTTTTATCGATAAATTCCTTGAAGCTTGAACCAACCCCATACCAGCCAGGGAACATGACGCGACTTTGCGACCATGAGAAGACCCAAGGGATGGCTCTCAAACCACCGATTTCAGTAATAGTCTTACGAGCAGCTGGACGAGAACCAATGTTAAAGCTTGAAATAGCCTTGATTGGACTTGACTCGAAGAAATAATCATAGAAATGGTCATTCCCAAAGACCAAATCACGGTAGATATCGTAACTACGGTCCACCACTTGGTCCATAATAGCTTCGTAACGATTTGAGGTGTTGGTATCGCTCTTCTTCTGAGTAATCATACGGTTAATGGCCGCCGAAACCAACATTTCAAGGTTATAGTAAGCTGCGTCTTTGTTACCATATTTATTGCCAATTACTTCACCCTGCTCCGTCAAGCGGATACGATCCTTAATGGACTTGAGAGGTTGAGAGGTGATGGCTTCATAGGTTGGTCCACCACCACGACCGACAGTCCCACCACGGCCGTGGAAGAAGGTAACCTTAACGCCAAATTCATCTCCAATAGCAGTCAATTGTTGTTGAGCCTTGTAGAGGGTCCAACATGATGATAGATAACCACCATCTTTATTACTATCAGAGTAACCAAGCATGATTTCTTGGTAGTTATTACGTGAAGCAATCCATTTCTTAGCAAGAGGAAGAGAAAGGTATTCTCTCATAGTTTCTTCTGAGTGGTCCAAGTCCTCAATTGTTTCAAAGAGAGGAACAATTTGGACACGGGCTCTTTCTTTATCAACTAACCCTACTTCTTTTAGCAAGATAGCCAATTCCAACATGTCTGATACGCTGGTTGCATGTGAAATGATGGTCTGACGAATGACATCATCCCCCAACTTATCTTTCAACTTACGAGCAGCCTTAAAGATTGCTAATTCTTTTTCAAGTAACTCTGATTTTTCAACATGAGTGGCAGAAAGAATACGTGGATCTTCCTCTAATTCTTTCAAGAGAAGCTGGCATTTTTCTTCTTCACTTAGTTCGCTATAATGAGAATGAATACCTGCTGATTTCAAGAGTTCAGCTACACAGGCTTCATGAACACTAGAATCTTGACGCATGTCAATAGAAGCCAAATAGAAACCAAAAATTTCAACTGCCTGAATTAACTCAACAAAATCACCAGAAATCAGTGCTTCACCCTTGTTTTCCAAGAGGGAATCACGAATGGTAATTAAATCCTTATAAAAATCATTGGCCGTTTCATAGCGAACTCCAACTTCCTTATCTTCAATCAGATAAGTTTTTGTTGCTTGGATTTTTGATTGAATATCAAATAAGGCACGGCGGTAAAGCTCTTTTTCACGATAAATCGAGTTATCCTTGGATTGGCGAGCCATTTCTCTGACTTGCTTGCTCACATTGACTATACTGGTTGAGAGAGAAAATTCACGATAAAGTTGGTAGATCTTTTCATCATAGTAATTCATGATGACTTCACACTGAGTCATAGCAGATTGTTTCAAGGTATCTGCTGTAACAAAAGGATTCCCATCACGGTCTCCACCAATCCACATTCCCATGGTAATTGGTTTAGGATGTTTTAACTCCAAGCCATGTTTTTTAGCCAGACGCTTGTACTCAGCAGTCAAATGAGGAACTGCCTTCAGGAATGAACTATTGTAGTATTCCATAACATTCGTGATTTCATTGGTTACTTTCAATTTCTTTTCACGAATCATGTCTGTCTGCATGATAATCTCAATATAACGACGGAGATCATTATGCCATTTTTCCTTATTAATCAAGCCTAATTTCACATCACGATACTTACGCAAAAGGGTATGGATATGATTGGTCAAATCCAGCATACTCTTACGTTGTACTTGTGTTGGATGGGCAGTCAAAACAGGGACAACATTCAAGTGTTCTAGAATTTCAACCGCATTTTCTTTTTCTGCAACCATTTTAATCGTTGCCGATAATTTCCCAAGATAATCTTGATCAATATTATTTTGGTGGTTGATTTCATAGGCCAAATCTACATCTTCTGAAATATTAATCAAGAGAGGCAAGATAGAGAAATAGCGTGAAATATAAGCCATTTCATCATTTGACAGACTCGTAACCAGTTGGTTCAAGCCTTGATAATCTTCTTGAGTTGATAATTCTTTCAACTCCATGATTTTTGCAAAAGTCTCTGGGGCAAGCATATTTTTAGTGATATCTTCTAACAATTCTGTTAAAATCAATACTTCTTCTTGCACGACAGCTTTATTACTATAGTTTTCTAATTTTTGAAGAGACATAGGTCATCCTTTCCACTATCAACTCTACATATAGTTTGATGAGTGAGCTTCTAACTCCTCATATAATTGGGCACGTTTTTCACTTGCATCAATATTTAAGACAAAGGCGATGGCTACAGACAAGACTAGGAGACTGTTCCCCCCTTGTGATAGGAAGGGGAAGGTTACTCCTGTCGAAGGAATAATGCCCGAAATTCCGCCAATATTAACAAATACCTGTACCAGCATCATCCCCCCAACCCCAATCGCCATCATGGAATTAAAGGGATTCTTAGCACGAATACCGACTAGGATAATCCGCAAAATCAGGAAAAAGACAAGGGCTAAAATCAAGCTGGCTCCCACAAATCCAAACTCTTCAATGACAATTGAAAATACAAAGTCTGTATGAGCCTCTGGTAAATAACCACGTTTTTCGATTGAATTTCCTAATCCTAGACCAAACCAACCACCATTTACCATGGCAAAGTAGGAATTTGCAAGTTGGTGGCCTGCTCCTGCCAAATCAGCAAAGGGATTAAAGTAGGCACTGAAACGCTTAGCAACGTAACCAAATACTGGAACTTTTGAAAACTTATCAACCCCAATCATAGAAATAGCTGATAAGGATAGGGCTGAAACTCCAAACAATACACCGATAAAGACTATAAACCAACGATGAGCAATCCCACTAACTGTATACATAATCAAGGCGACCAGCGCTAGGATTGTAGCATTCCCCAAATCTGGGAAAATAGCCAAACTTCCTATCATTACCAAGAGGACAAAACGCCAATCATTAAAAGCTCGAGGAATCCATTGATTTTGAGTTAAAACTTGAAAATCGTAAATACCAATTTCATCCTGTTGTTTTGAAAAACGTTGGGCCAAGTACCAGACGATGATAATCTTCAAATACTCCGCTGGCTGAATGGTCAAAGGTCCTACTGAAATCCAACCATAGGCTCCATTGACTGGCGTACCAATTAAGCGAGCCAGAGCTAAGAGAATCAGCTCAACAAACATAACAATAAATAAAAGTCGTTCTTTTCTTAAAAAATTCAGTTTCAGCTTATATATCAAGACAATCAATATTAAACTAAATATCCAAAACATTCCCTGACTTCGAACCAATTGGAGGGCACTTTTACCTTCTTCGATAAGAATGGCACTGGTTGTAGAATAGACTACAATCAAACCCAAAATAGATAAAAGTAAGTAAGGAACTAGAATAGAATAGTTTAATAGGTGCCTCTTACTAATCTTCATAGTATCACCAATCTAATGAGAACAAAAGAAATTATTCCCAAATTCCGTTTATTTTCTAGTTTTGATTGCTATTATACCATTTTTTCCGAAAGAAAAAAACTCTTACCCTTAAGATAGAAGATTTTCTCATAAGAAAAAGAGCACTTGGCTCTTTTCTGTTTTATTCTTTTGAAGAACTGCTTGAGCTTGAATCTCCACCACCGATGTATTGAGTGAAGATATTTTGGAAGGCCTGGTCTTTAACCTTGATATTGGCTGCTTGCAATTCTTTTCCGATAACACTTTGAACAAATGATGCGTCATTTTGTTTTTGAGTTAAGATAACAGTTTTTAATTTTTCTTTGTAGTCGTCAATATTAGATGATTTTTCTGTTTTCTTAATGAGTTTAACAATGTAATATTGGCTGCTGTATGCCTGTGTTCCAGTAACACTAATCACATCAGAAACACCGTTTACATCTAACGCAAAAGCTGCTTTCTTAACTTGATCTGGTACTTCTGTTGAAGCAGAATCAAAGGTGATTTCTCCACCATTCGCTTTAGTTTTCTCATCTGTTGAATTATCTTTGGCTAATTGAGCAAAGTCTGCATCACTAGCTTTAGCTTTTTCAAGAATTTCTTTAGCTTTGTCTTCATTGTCCAAACGGATAATTTGAGCAGTCACATCAGGAGTGTATTCGTCAAAGGCCTTCTTGTAAGCATCATCTGTCAATTCAGCTTCTGCTGCTTTCTTAACTGCCAACTCAACCAATTTACTTGTACGAATTTGAGCTTTACGTGTTTCAAGAGTCATTCCTGCTTGCGATAAGACACGTTGGTAGTTCTCACCATATTGTTTCTCTTCTTCGGCAATAGTATCGTTGACTTCTTTGTCATCTACTTCTGAGCCATATTGCTTCTCAAATACTTTTTGGATGGTCATGTTCAACAATACTTGTTGAGCTGAAGGATTGCTTTTCACTTGCTCATAAAATTGATGTTCTGTGATGACATCCCCTTTCATGCTGATAAGATCTGCCCCTTCTGAACCTTTCGAACAAGCTGCTAAAGTTGCTACTGATAATAGTGTAATGGCACCTGCCAATAGTTTTTTCTTCATGTCTACTCCTTTGAGATAAGTGTTACCCTATCTATTTTACTATATTTTCTTAAATTTTTCTGAAAATCATTCGCTGTCAGGCAATTGAACATCTGCTACATTTTTACGAAGCATGAGAATGCCATCTCCCAGAGGTACTAGTGTTGCAGTGAGTCCTGGATTGTCTAAGGTTGCATCAAATAGTCTTTGAAGTCCTCTGTAAATGGTTCGCTGACCTCGACGAACTTCCATGATGTCCTTGGCAACATCACCACCTTGGAAAATATCATCCAAGACAACCACACCACCAATTTCCAAATGTTTGAGGATTTCTGGCAAAAAGACGATGTATTTAGACTTGGCTGAATCCATAAAGACGAAATCATAGGACTCTGTCAAGGTAGATAAGATATCTACCGCATCTCCTTCTAGGAGCGTGATTTGCTTGCGACTGTCAAACTGGGCGAAATTTTCCTTGGCAAATCCAATCATCTCTGGATTGCGGTCAATGGTTGTAATCTTGGCCTTTGGCGCATGTTCTGCCATCAAGAGGGCTGAAAAACCGATAGCCGTCCCAATTTCCAGAATATTTTTAGGTTGCATGGTTTCCATGAGAAAACGGAAATAAGCTACCGTTTCATGGGGAATAATGGGAATATTTTCCTTGCGGGCAAAGTCTTCCAATTCTTTCAAAGATCCTGTGACTTGCTTTTGGCGCTGACGCATCAAGTCTACAATTTCTTCCTTGACGACAGGACGACGCATGTTATGGTTAGCATTTTTACTATACGATTCAACCATCTTATGCCAATCCCAATTTTTCAACAAGGGCTTCAAACTCATTCAAACGACGTTCAAAGACTGCAAAGGCAGCGTTGAGATAGTCTTCCTTCTCCATATCAACACCAGCTTTTCTCATGACATTAAGTGGATAGTCAGACTTACCTGCCTTGAGATAGTCGATATAGCGGTCACGGTCTTCTTGACTACCATGGACAATCTTTTCAGCCAGAGCTGAGGCTGCTGCAAAACCAGTTGAATATTGATATACATAGTAGTTATAGTAGAAGTGTGGAATGCGGGCCCACTCGTATTGGATTTCAGGATTGTCTTCCTTGCTCAAACCATAATACTCCTGGTTCAAGTCTGCGTAGAGTTTATTTAGGAAATCGCTTGTTAAGACTTCACCATTTTGATCCGCTTGGTGAATAGCGTGTTCAAACTCAGCAAATTGAGTTTGACGGAAAACTGTTCCACGGAAACCATCTAGGAAGTTATTGAGGATAGCAAAGCGCGTTGCGTCGTCTTCCACTTCTTCCAATAATTTCTCCGTCAAGATATTTTCATTAGTAGTCGAAGCAATCTCAGCCAAGAAGATAGAATAATCTCCGTAAACATAAGGCTGAGTTTCACGAGTATAGCTTGAATGCATACTGTGACCTGTTTCATGAACAAGGGTGAAGAGATTGTCTAGATTGTCCTGCCAGTTGAGAAGCATGAAGGCATTGGTATCGTAAGAACCACCAGAGTAGGCTCCTGAACGCTTGCCTTGGTTTTCGTAAACATCAATCCAACGCTCGCTGAAGGCACGTTTAACACGGCTCAAGTAATCCTCACCCAAGACTGCCAAGGCATCTTCTGCTTTTTTCAAGGCTTCTTGGTAGGTAAAACTATATTCAACAGATGAAAGTGGTGTGTAGACATCGTACATCTTGAGGTCTGAAATTCCCAAGATTTTTGAACGAAGTTCAAGGTAACGATGCAAGAGTGGCAAATGCTTGCGAACTGCTGCTACCAAATTGTCATAAACACTCTCTGGAACAAAATTCGCAGCGAGGGCTGCATGACGAGCACTCTTATAGTTGCGAACTTTGGCACGGTAGTTTTGCACCTTAACATTGGTTTGCAAGGTTTTGGCATAGGTATGTTGGAATTGTTCATAAGTCGCATAAAGTGCTTGATAGGCACCACGACGCACCTCACGATTTTTAGACTCCATCAAACGTGTGTAAGTCCCATGAGAGAGCTGAACTTCTTTACCATCATCGTCAAGGACATAAGGGAACACAATATCCGCATTGTCCAAGATAGCGAAGGTTTCACTTGCCGAACCAAAGATTTCTCCAGCTCCAGCCAATAATTCTTCTTCACGTTGTGATAGAACGTGTTCCTTGCCTTGTAAAAGCTTGTCAAAATAGTGTTGATAAACCTGCAATTTTGGTTGAGCCTCTAAAAAGTCAGCATACTGCTCTTCACTAATCTCCATAAATTCAGGCTCATAGAATGAAAAGGCTTGGTCTAGCTGGCTGTAGAGAGTCATTGCCTTGGCATAGTACTCTTGGTACTTAGCTTCACGAGTATCCTGATCATTCTTCATATGAGCATAGACGTAAAGCTTCTCCATCTGGCGTTCCATTTCAAGAGAAAATTCAGTAATTTCTAGTAGGCTATCCGCGCTATCCAAGAGATGACCTTCATACTGGCTTACTTTCTCCAGTTGTTCTGTTAACTCTTTTAAGGCTTCTTCCCAAGCCTGGTCAGTTGGGTAGATCGTTGATAGATCCCATGTATCTTTTTCATTTATTTCATGTCTTTGTAATACCATTAGATTCCTCCATCCTTTCTATTCTACCATATTTTTTAAGAAATATTGCTGATAAAAGGCTGGTGGATAGAGCATTTGCCAATCATTTTGAGGATTTTCTTGATAATAGGTTTGAAAATACAGATAATAGCGAATCAAATCTTGCTCAATTTGGCAAAAATTACCTACTAGTGGTCGAATTTGTGGATACCATTCTTTTAGCCCATAAGTCAGGAGATTTTCTCCCTTTTTATAGGCTTCTGCTTGTTCTTTCATCCAAATGGGATTTTGATAGTACAGTTGTTGCCGGATATAACGACAGATGTCCTTGTCCTGAGAAACTGTAAAATGAGATATTTTTTGTTTCTTATAGGGAAAACGTAATATCTCCAGTAAACTACCGTGACCATAGGGAAATTCCTTAATCTGATAATGGAGTTTACCTCGGAGATCTTGGTGAATCAGGTATTTGAGTCTTAAAACTTGTTTTTCACTGTCTAATTCCCAAACATAAAAGCCCATGTTTTGACTGAAATAGAGAAAACCTTGTTGTAGACGAGTCAAACGCTCCTTGAGCCACAGTTTTTTTCCCAGCAACCACAGTACTTGGTAACCCTGACTACGATAGCCCTCGCTACGCTCTTTAAGAACTTTTTGAGGCAAGGGACTACATTGAACCTCTAAAGCTAGATTGCCATTTACAAATACATCCGCAATCTGTTTAAGCTCTGGAAGCAGGTATTCTAATTGCACCTCGGCCTCTTTTTTCAACCAGTGATAAAGGACTTCCTTATTTTCCAGATGTTCTGGACTTTCATTTTCAGAGGAAAAATCACAGTCTTTTAAGGTTTTGTGGGCAAAATGGATCCGGACACTTGGTCCTTGACGCAAACGGAGCTGACCTCCACAAGCTGGGCAGGTGTATGCTTGCTTCTCAAGCTTATCCTCTAACACATTTACCAATTCTCCCCTAGAATCTCTCGCAACAAACATGATTTCCCTCCTTTTCTATATTATTCGTAAAAAAGAAAAAAGATCAGGAAAATTCCTAATCTTCATTCATGTTTATTTGATTTTCTTAGCTAGCATGGTCGCAAAGCGTAGTTGTATACGATTTCCATTCTCATCACGACGGTGAAGATGACCAGGATTTTCATTGTACTTGACCAACTCCCAATCCTTGTAGTAGTCTGCCAATTCCCCTTCTTTAAAGGTAAATGGGAAGTTCACTGAGCAAGGATAATCCTCCGTGTCCATGGCACAGACGATAAGGTTGTAGCTACCAACCGTGGTATGCTCCTGCATATTTTGAATAATAGCTGGAATGCGGTCCGCTTGTAGAAACATGAGAACAACGGTCGATACGATGAAATCATAGGCTTGCCCAATGCTGGCTGAATTGATATCGTAAAGACCAACAGGCATATCCAGGTCTTCCTGCTCAACAATGCTTTGCAAGATTTCAAGAGATAATTCATTTTGATCTACAGCTGTAACATCAAAACCATTCTGTGCAAGAAAGAGAGAGTTACGGCCCTGACCACAGCCCAAATCCAAGGCTTTTCCTGGTTTTACTGTCTGCATTGCCTCTAGTACCTCTGAATGAACCGGATTGGTATTGTATTTCTTAGGGAAATAATCCTCAGGTTTACAATAAAATTCTAAATACCATTCTACATCATCTGTTACAGCCTCCACTCGGTGCCAGGCTTGTGGTTGTGCCATGGGATTCTCAGCCCCTGCTTCAAAGAGGTGCTCAGCTAAAACCTCACCATATTCTGTCAATTCAATAAACTTGAGAGTTCCTTTTACAACAGTAATCTTTCCCCAAGTCCCGACCTTGGTATTGTGCTTTTGCTGAACAGCCTCTGGCATGGTCTCTTTAGTCCACAAGGGCATTCGTTTATAGGCAACTAGTTTTTCCATCTTCATTCCTCTTTTTATCGCTGATTAACAGCTTTCATAACACGCGCGATGTCGCGGTTTTGCTCACGACGTTTGATAGACTCTCTCTTGTCGTAGTCATGCTTCCCTTTAGCTAGGCCTAAAAGGAGCTTGGCATAGCCATCTTTAATATAGACTTTAAGAGGAACCAGCGTCATTCCTGTTCCTTTAGTCTCCTGTTCCAATTTTTGGATTTGCTTCTTATGGAGCAAGAGTTTACGACGGCGTTCTGGTTCCTGGTTCCAGATATTGCCCTCTTCGTAAGGAGCGATATGGACATTGCTCAACCAGACTTCTCCATTTTTTACTTGGGCAAAGCCATCCTTGAGATTGATTCGAGCTGCTCGTACACTCTTGATTTCAGTCCCAGTCAGGACCATTCCTGCCTCTAGCGTATCTACGATTGTATAGTCGTGGCGTGCCTTTTTATTTTGTGCGACGACCTTTCCCTCGCCCTTTGCCATGCTTGGCTCCTTTCTTAGCTACTTCCTTGTAAAAAGGTTTCTTACCCTTTTTCTTCTTATCTTTCTGAGAATGCTTGCGCTTATCATTTGAGCGACCTGATTTTCTCTTGTCTTCCTTCTTATCTGAACGACGATTTGAACCACGCCCTCTGTCACTGCGACTAGACTGTTTCAAGCCTTTTTCAATCACATCAAATTCACTTGGAATGTAAGAGAAGTCAATTTCGCCCGTCATCTTGTCCGCTCTTTCAACCCGAATGCGAATCTGCTGACCTACACGGAAGGTTGTTCCTGATTTCTCCCCACGAAGGGTTAAATCACGTTCATTAAAATGATAAAATTCAGGTAAATTAGTGATATGAATCAAGCCTTCAACCGTGTTTGGCAATTCAACAAAGAGACCGAATTTAACGATACTTGATACAACTGCATCATACTCTTCACCCACGTATTCTTCCATGTACTCAGCCTTTTTCATAGCTTCAACTTCACGCTCCGCCTCGATGGCACGACGCTCACGATTGGAAGACTGGGTCGCAATCTCTGGAATCACTTGCTCAAAATGCTCGGCTATTTCCTTAGAACGGCCATAGTCCCGAATCATACGGTGCACTAGAAGGTCTGGATAACGGCGAATCGGGCTGGTAAAGTGAGTGTAATAATCAGCCGCTAGACCATAATGCCCGTGATTGTGCTCCGAATAGCGAGCCTGCTGCATGGAGCGAAGAAGCATCATGGACAATACATCTGCATAAGATTCTCCCTCAACAGTACGCATGATTTCTTGAAGCGCCTCCTGGCTAATCTCACTGGCAGTCCCATAAATCCGCAATCCAAAACTTGAAGCATAATCAATAAACTTCTGAACTTTCTCAGCCTTAGGCTCCTCATGGATACGATAGATGAAAGGCAAATCCAGCTTGCTAAAATGCTCGGCAACTGTTTCATTGGCCATCAACATAAAGGATTCAATCATGCGCTCGGCAACACCACGCTGACGAAGAACGATATCAACAGGCTTACCTTGTTTATCCACTAAAATCTTAGCTTCATTGGTATCGAAATTGAGGGCTCCACGTTTCACACGCATGTTTTCTAAAATTTCATGAAGCTTGGCCATGAGTTCGATACTTGGAACAATTTTCTGATATTCTTGTCTCTTTTCCTTATCTCCAGCTAGGATATCATTGACATCACTGTAGGTCATCCTGAAGCTAGTCTTGATAACTGTTTGTGTAATGGTGTAATTGACCACACGACCATTCTTATCAATCTCCATAATGGCAGACTGGGTCAGGCGATCAACTTGGGGATTGAGAGAGCAGATTCCATTTGACAGTCGTTCTGGAAGCATTGGAACCACACGGTCTGTCACATAAACAGAAGTCGCACGATTAAGGGCTTCCTTGTCAAGGGCAGAACCCTCGGTCACATAGTAGGAAACATCTGCGATGTGAACACCGAGCTCCAGATTTCCATTTTTCAAGGCCTTGATATGCACCGCATCGTCCAAATCCTTGGCGTCAGCACCATCAATGGTAAAGGTAATATCATCTCTTAGATCCAGACGACCTTCCATATCCTTTTGAGACGGAGCATCAGGCACACTTTCTGCTTCCTTGACAACAGCCTCTGGAAACTCGGAGACAATGTCCATAGATTCCAAAACCTCAAGAACATCAATTCCGACATCCGTTGAATGCCCCACCACATCGAGGACACTCGCAACAAAGAAATCATGTTTCTTGCTTGGGTATTTATCGATAAAGACCTTGAGAACTTCGGTTCCCTCAAGTTTAAGGGCTGGTTTCTTAACATAGATGGGTTGGTTGATTTTCTGATTTTTCGAACGGATGTAGCCAGCATACTTGGGCTTTTCCTGATCTAGAACGATTTGACCGACAACAGTTGTCAAACTGTGTTCTAAGATATCAATAATTTTGGCTTCGGCAGCTGTTCCCTTGTTGCGGTCAGCGACTTTCTTGATGACGACCTCAACGGTATCACCATCAATAGCATAGTTGACATCGTTTTTTCCTACAAAAAGGTCGTCCTCCTCACCTTCTAGACTGACAAAGCCAAAGCCATTTTTATGGGCATGAAAAATCCCCTTGAGAGTAATCTCGTGTTTTTTCTTGACTTCCAAAGTCAAAGTTCCATCTTCTTCAAAGCGTATCTGGTGCTTTCTTTCCATTAGGGACAAGGTTTTAATCAACTCACGAAAATCCTTGGACCCGTCTTTTCCCAAAGCCTGAGCCAAGTCATTGACAGTTACCTTTCCCTTTTCTTGTAAATATTCTTTTATTCTATCTTTCATATTGTCTTTCTAGATTTTTAATTTTCTTTTACTGTAAAACCTTCTTAAACATCCTTTAAAAATAAAAAGAGGCAAAGACCTAGTCCTGCCCATTATTTTCTTATCTACTTGATAATACCGTCAATGCTAAGGCAATGGCTAGCCAGAAAAAGACTAAAATCCCTGTCAAACGCTGCATTACAGCTTCAAAACCGCGTGCTTTACTGCGTTCAAACAAATCACCTGAGCTGGCATCAAATACATTGCTGGATTGGTTTTTGGTTGGTTGCATGAAAATCGCAATCACAATCACAACAGATAATACTAATAAAATGGTTAATAATAGGTTATACATATCAAACTCCTTAAAATCCCTATTATTTTACCATAAAATCTACTTAGATTCAAGATGTAGGGTTACTTTTCTTTCCTTGGGACAATACTTTAAAACCTCAATCTTGTCTGGATGGGTTTTTGAATTTTTACTGGTTAGATAATTGATACTGCCACAAGAGGAGCATTTGAGATTAATTTTTACTCGCACTAGATTTCCTTTACTTTTAATAATGTTCGAAATTGAAGCAGGTTAAAGAGACAACTAAAGGCAACACAAAGGCTTGTCGCATAGAAGACTGCATGGTAGCCAAATTTTCCTGCTACTGCAGAACCTGCCATGGGACCAACAACACCTCCCAGATAAAAGAATACCTGATTGAAGGCAAAGACCCTCGAAATGCCGACTTTGGGCGTCATCTTGCTGAGAAGGGCATTAACTCCGGGAATCAAGGCACCAGTTCCCAATCCAAAAAGGAAACGATAAAGTCCTAATTGAAGGGGGCTAGAAGCATTAGCACAGAGGAGATAGATGATGACTGAATAAAACTGGGCTACAATCAAGAGGCGATGGTTGCCCACCTTGTCACCTAACTTGCCCATGACTCCTGCACTTATCATGCTGGAAAAGCCCATACTGGACACAATCAAACCAGAGACAAAAAGAAGATTCTCTGTTTGGCCTAATTCGCGTACATACAGAGCTAAGATAGGGCCGATTGATTGGGCTGAAAATTGGATGACAAAACTGGTCAGAAAGAGGTTGACCAAGAGATAGGGATATTTAACTGATGTAAATAATTCCTTTGTTGGGATGGCCTTTTCCTTGGCTACTGGTTGAAACTCTTCCTTAATAAAGCAAATAGTTAAAACAGCAGCTAAGAATAGAAAACTACCAACCAGTAAGAAAACAGTACGAATGCCAAATAATTCTGCAATAAATCCCCCGATAAAGGGACCAGTTAGAGTACCTGCAACTACGCCTGTAGACAAAGTACCTAAGGCAGAGCCTGATTTCTCCTTGGGAACCTGACTGGCTATCAGGGCCGTTGCATTGGGAACAAATCCTGCAAATAGACCATTCAGTAAACGAAGAAAGATTAACCAATAAATATTTGGCACAAAGGCCAAGCCTCCCATAGTGATAGTCATGGCCAGACCAGCACGAATCATCATGGATTTTCGACCGTATTTATCGGCAAGAATACCCCAGATAGGAGAAAAGAGCGCCGCAGAAATAGCAGAGACAGAAATAGCTAAACCTGCATAAAAAGCGACTTGCTCACTCCCTACACCCAGATTTTCCACAAAAATGGGCATAAAGGGCACAACCAAAGAAATACTGGCTCCTGTCAGAAAATTACCAAACCAGGCAATACGCAAATTATCCTTCCAGTTAATCTCTGTCATATTGCTTACCTCCCTCGAGAAGGATACGCACTTGAGTAAGAAGCTGGTCCAGATTGCCATTATTGTCTAGAACATGGCTAGCTAAACCTTTCTTTTGCTCTAAAGGCCACTGGGCTGCCAGACGAGATTCAGCTTCATTTTTGGACAACTGGTCTCTTTTCATTAAACGTTCTACTTGGGTATCTCGGTCCACATAGACCAACCACGTCTCATCAAACCAAGCGCTGTAGTCCTGCTCAAAAAGCAGGGGAATATCCATGAAAAAAATCTCTTCTGTCTGAACCAACTGGTCTCTCAAAGTAGCCAGTTCTTCACGAATAATCTCCCCTTGGATTCGCTTAGACCATTCTCGTTCCTCAGGATTTGAAAAGATGAGACTAGCTAGGAGAGGGCGATTGAGTTCTCCATTTTCTAGAATGATTTCTTGACCAAAATGCTGAACTAGAGCCTCAAACAGACGACCACCAGGTTTCTGTAGTTGGTGGACGACTGCATCGGCATCCACCACTTGAAAACCTTGCTGTCTAAGAAAATTTGTCACAGTTGACTTACCCGAGGCAATTCCTCCTGTGATTCCGATGATTTTTCCCATCAGTCCCTCCTTTGACAGTTTGGACAAAAGTGGGTGCCTCGTCTGCCTAGTTGGATTTTTTCAATCACAGTGCCACAGCGTACACATTCTTGACCAGCCTTGTCATAGACCTGATGAAAATCCTGCATGGTTCCATCTTCCCCAAAGGCATTGGTATAAGTCCGAATGGTGGAACCACCTTTTTCAACAGCCTGACCCAAAACAGCGATGGTCTGGTCATGAATGGCTGTCGCTTCTGCTACTGTCAAAGTTTGCGAAGGTCTTGCTGGATGAACCTGAGCTCGCCAGAGGACTTCATCCACATAAATATTGCCAAGACCAGCAACCAAGGTCTGGTCTAAAAGGTGGGATTTGATAGGCTTTTTGGACTTGGCTAGAGCAGTTTGAAAGACCTGCAAATCAAATTCTTCTTCGTTTGGCTCAGGCCCTAATTTTTTAGAAATAAAGTAGGCTTCTAAAAGATCAGGGGCCAAGAGTTCCATAGTACCAAACTTGCGTACATCCTCATAAACAAGCATTCCACCGTCCTCAAACTGGAAGAAAACATGGGCATGCTTGCGTTCAGGTACTTGGTCCGGATAATAAAAATACTTGCCCTCCATGCGCAAATGGGAAATCAAGACCTTGTCTGTCAAGTAGAAAAGCAAATATTTTCCACGACGCCCCATTGACTCAACAACTTGGCCAGGCACTTCCTTTTGAAACTCGTCCAAATCCGTCTTAATCATCTTGGAATAATGAATTTCTACACTCGAAATCTTCTTTCCCAAAATCAATTTTTCTAAGCTACGACGAACGGTTTCAACCTCTGGTAATTCAGGCATAAGTCCTCCTTCTGTAAAAACAAGAAGCAGGCATGAGCCCACCTCTACTTAGTATTCTTTTTCATTATAGCCAAAGTCAGCCAAATCTAGTTTTTTATCACGCCAGTTTTTCTTAACCTTGACCCAAGTTTCTAGGAAGACCTTGTCTCCTAGCATGAGCTCGATATCACGACGGGCCATGCTACCGATTTTCTTAAGCATAGCGCCACCTTTACCGATGATAATCCCTTTCTGACTATCGCGCTCGACCATAATAGTAGCACGGATGTGAACCTTGTCTGTTTCTTCGTCTCGTTTCATAGAATCAACCACTACAGCAACTGAGTGAGGAATCTCTTCACGAGTTAGGTGCAAGACTTTCTCGCGAACCATTTCTGAAACCAAGAAACGTTCTGGATGGTCTGTGATTTGATCAGACGGGAAATACTGGAAACCTTCGTCCAGATTTTCACTCAAAATATCCACTAGACGAGACACGTTATTTCCCTGAAGGGCTGAGATTGGAACGATTTCTTTGAAGTCCATCTGATTTCGGAAATCATCAATCTGAGACAAAAGCTGGTCTGGATGGACCTTATCGATCTTGTTCACCACCAGAATAACAGGAACCTTGGCAGCCTTGAGACGCTCGATAATCATATCGTCCCCCTTACCACGCGCTTCATCAGCAGGCACCATGAAAAGAACGGTATCCACTTCACGAAGGGTGCTGTAGGCAGACTCAACCATGAAATCTCCAAGGGCTGTTTTAGGTTTGTGAATCCCTGGTGTGTCGATAAAGACAATTTGCTCCTTATCAGTCGTGTAAATTCCCATAATTTTGTTGCGCGTTGTCTGCGCCTTGTCACTCATAATGGCAATCTTTTGCCCCATGACATGATTTAAAAAGGTTGACTTCCCAACGTTGGGACGTCCTAAAATGGCTACAAAGCCTGATTTAAAAGTCATAATTTCCTCTTACTGTTTAAAATATTAAGTCCCAGATTCGTGGGAGAAAAATCAATGCGCCTGTTAAGGCTGCGAAAAGAGAGACCACTAATACCGCGCCAGCCGCCATATCCTTGGCATTTTTAGCCAGCATAGAAAAGTGATAGTGACTGGCCAAATCCACCACATTCTCGATAGCAGAATTGATAATTTCAAAGGCTACTACCAAAAAAATGCTCAATAGGAGAAAGAGCCATTCGATTCGTGACACCTGAAAAACAAAACCTGCGAGGATGACCACGAGAGCCGTCACCGCATGTTTTCGCATATTGCGTTCTTCCTTTATGGCAGTAAAAATTCCTGTAAGAGCAAATTCTAAACTGGATATCAGGTCACGATTTTTCCATTTTCGTTTATTGTCTTGTGAGTCCATAGGCTGTCAAAATTTCTTCTTGTAAACCGAACATCTCCGCTTCTTCTTCCGGAGTGTAGTGATCATAGCCGTTAATATGTAAAAAGCCGTGTACTGCCAAGAAGCCCATCTCACGCTCAAAGCTGTGGCCATATTCCTCAGCCTGCTCATGAGCCTTATCAATAGAGATGAACAATTCCCCAATATAGGCATCAAACTCAGACATCATCTCTGCTAATTCTGGATTTTCAAGCAAATCTTCTTCGTCAAAGGCAATTTCCAACTCTGGTTTATATTCAAGGCTGATGACATCTGTCGGACGGTCGGTGTCACGGTACTCCAGATTGAGTTCATGACTACGCTCATTGGTCACAAAGGTAACTGCCATCTCCTTGTCTTCTTTTCCTAATTTTTGGGCTGCAAATTCCAAAATCTCTTGGGTTTGTTGCAACATTTCTTTTGAAACTTGACCAGTTTCATCTACCATTTCAATATACATGTGCTTCTCGTTTCTCTTTACTTGGCTTTATTATACCACATTTCCATGATTTTATTCTACCTTTTTGATATAATACTATGGAATACAATCACAAGGAGAGAACGATGTCATTTGACGGATTTTTTTTACACCACATGGTTGAGGAATTGCGAAGAGAATTAGTGAATGGTCGCATTCAGAAAATCAATCAACCTTTTGAACAAGAGTTGGTCTTGCAAATCCGTAGCAATCGCCAAAGTCATCGCCTGCTCCTTTCTGCCCATCCAGTTTTTGGACGCATTCAGCTGACCCAAACAACTTTTGAAAACCCAGCCCAGCCTTCTACCTTTATCATGGTTTTAAGAAAATATTTGCAGGGTGCCCTGATTGAGTCGATTGAGCAAGTGGAAAATGACCGTATTGTGGAAATTACGGTTTCTAATAAAAACGAGATTGGGGACCATATTCAGGCTACCTTGATTATCGAAATTATGGGGAAACACAGTAATATTCTACTGGTCGATAAAAGCAGTCATAAAATCCTCGAAGTTATCAAACATGTTGGCTTTTCACAAAATAGCTACCGCACCTTGCTTCCTGGATCGACCTATATCGCTCCGCCAAGTACGGAAGCTCTCAATCCTTTTACAATCAAGGACGAGAAACTTTTTGAAATCCTGCAAACACAGGAAACGACAGCTAAAAATCTTCAAAGCCTCTTTCAAGGTCTGGGACGCGATACGGCAAATGAATTGGAAAGGATACTGGTTAGTGAAAAACTTTCCACTTTCCGAAACTTTTTCAATCAAGAAACCAAGCCATGCTTGACTGAGACTTCCTTCAGCCCAGTTCCTTTTGCAAATCAGGTGGGAGAGCCTTTTGCCAGTCTTTCTGATTTGTTGGACACCTACTATAAGGATAAGGCTGAGCGCGACCGCGTAAAACAGCAAGCCAGTGAACTCATTCGTCGTGTTGAAAATGAACTTCAAAAAAATCGTCATAAGCTTAAAAAACAAGAAAAAGAGTTACTGGCGACAGACAACGCTGAAGAATTTCGTCAAAAGGGGGAATTACTGACAACCTTCCTCCATCAAGTTCCTAATGACCAAGATCAGGTTATCCTAGACAACTACTATACTAATCAACCTATCACAATTGCGCTTGATAAGGCCTTGACTCCCAACCAGAATGCCCAACGCTATTTTAAACGGTATCAGAAACTCAAAGCAGCTGTCAAATACTTGACTGAGCTGATTGAGGAAACCAAGGCAACCATTCTCTATCTGGAAAGTGTAGAAACCGTCCTCAACCAAGCTGGACTAGAAGAAATCGCTGAAATCCGTGAAGAATTGATCCAAACAGGTTTTATCCGCAGAAGACAACGGGAGAAAATCCAGAAACGCAAAAAACCAGAACAATATCTAGCAAGCGATGGCAAAACCATCATCTATGTCGGTCGCAATAACCTGCAAAATGAGGAGCTAACCTTTAAAATGGCCCGCAAGGAGGAACTTTGGTTCCATGCCAAGGACATTCCTGGAAGCCATGTTGTCATCTCAGGCAATCTTGACCCATCTGATGAAGTCAAGACAGACGCAGCAGAGCTGGCCGCCTACTTCTCTCAAGGACGCCTGTCAAATCTGGTGCAGGTAGATATGATTGAAGTCAAGAAACTCAATAAACCAACTGGTGGAAAACCAGGCTTTGTCACTTACACAGGACAAAAGACCCTCCGTGTCACACCAGACCCAGAAAAAATTGCATCCATGAAAAAATCCTGATTTTACTTGAAATCAGGATTTTTAACTTATACTCACTCAAATCATATCCAATTATAGGACTAATCTTTACCACCTAGCTTCTCATTGATTTTCATCATCACACTAGCAATTTTTTCGCCCCAATAAGGGTCTGACGCATATTCAACATTCATACCAGATGCCTTGTTTCCAAGGAAAGTTCTACCCCTATCGATATAATTTTCCTTAATCCACTTGGTTGCACCTAAAATTCCCTTATCCACATCATCAAATGTCTTGGCAGAAAGGTAAGGTGTCGTATCATAGGCTGTAATTCCAAAGAAATTATTCTTATCTTTGGCAATCTTACTTCGTCCCCAATCACTTTCTAAGGCACTATGGGCAAGGAGGTATAGAGCATTGATATGGTAATGTTCTTCTGCTTCCTTAAAGGTAGATCCCTTATTTTCCAAGAGGCTATTATTAATATTTAACAAACTAAATACCTTATCCAAGTCTTCAGCACTATAGTTTGTAGCCTCTGTCAAATCTTTAAAAAGGAAGGGATTTTCAAGGTTAAAACCATCAAAATGCAGCCCATCTGCCGAATAATATTTCTTGCCTACTTCCATATCAGAAAGATGAGCAGCTACTGGGATACTAGCATTCTGAGCCACATAGTGATAAAAACGATGTCCATCACTCTCATAATAAGGGATAAAATCCTTACCAGCATCTAGCGCTTGTAAATCTTCTGTTTTCATATAGCCTGACAAACCAGAAATAGTAATAGCCAGGCGCTTGTCATCACTTTTTCTATCCTTATCTAGCCAAACAACACTACCTTGCGATATATAGGACAGCTTTTCACCATCTGCATTATAGATATTTGCAGTCACTGGAAGGACCTGATAATAATCAGAGCTAGTCTTGGACTCCTTATTCCACTTTCCATCGTTTCCTAGCTGATGACCATCAATAGTCTCATTTTTTGCCATGTATCCACCGGATTTGAAGTAGTACCAGGCTTGATTTTTAGAATCGTATACCCATTCTTTCTCAGCCATTTTGCCATCAGATTTTAGATAAAACCATGACTCCTTATCCAAAATCCATTCATTGGCTGCCATATAGCCACCGGATTTTAGATAATAATAGTGACCATTTTCGAAAATCCATTCTTTATCAGCATGATTTCCATTTTCTTTGATATAAAACCAAGATTGGTATTGTTTGTCAAAAAGCCAACCTTGCTGTACTTTAGCGCCACTAGCACTCACATAAGCCTGTTCAATCCACTGACTTGTCAGTAAATAACCACCGGATTTGAAATAATAGTCCTTGCCCTTAATTTGGAGCCATTCTTTCTCTGCGTGTTGTCCATCTGCTTTGATATAAAACCAAGCATCATATTGAGAATCATAGACCCAGTCTTCTATTACCTTGGCACCTGTAGCACCGACATAGGAAGCTCCTAGCCAAGCATTTCTTTTCATCTTTCCATCTTGGTCAAGATAATAGAGGACTCCCTTGTCTTCTACCCATTCTGACTTGGCCATATAGCCACCAGATTTGAGGTAAAAATAGTCGTCACCTTGTTTCAACCATTCATTTTCAGCATAGTTAGCATCTGCTTTGATATAAAACCAAGATTGATAATGAGCATCAAAAACCCACTCATTGCCTGCTTGACTACCATCTGCTTTCAGGTATTGTTTTCCTTGCCAAGTACCATCACTAGCCATTGCACTCTCTGGTCTGGCTAAGAAAAATAGCAGGGCTAAAAAAATAAATCTCAATTTCTTCATTAATTTACTTCCTCTGTTCTTACTCATTTCATTATATCAAAATTCTCTATAATCAACATTACAAACTAATAAAAAATCAAGAACAGAATGATTGCAGTTTACCTCAGAGACTCTTTTACTTCCTTGCGGAGATTTTCTAGACTGCTGATACCATATTTATCCATAACCTTTGGTAAATTTTCGATAATATCAGGACAGGCATATGGATTGGTAAAGTTGGCTGTTCCAACTCCAATAGCCGATGCTCCAGCCAGATACATTTCTAGGGCAGCTTCTGCCGAATCCACTCCCCCCATTCCAATGATAGGCAGGTCTGTTGTTTGGGCGACTTGGCGGATGAGTTTGAGGGCTACTGGAAATACTGCTGGACCAGACATTCCACCTGTTCCATTGGCCAAGATTGGTTTTCTGGTTTTGAGGTCAAAACGCATTCCAACCAGAGTATTAATCATAGTCAAGCCACTTGCTCCCGCATCTTCTGCTGCTTTTGCGACGGTTACAATATCGGTCACACTAGGGGTTAGTTTGACATAAACTGGTACATCAGAGGCTTCCACAGCTGCTTTCACCACATCATAAGCCAGATCAGGGTCTTGACCAATCAAGAGTCCATGATTACAGTGATCTACGTTGGGACAAGAAATATTGAGCTCAATAGCCTTCACATTAGCTGCCTTGGAAATACCATGAGAAACAGCCGCATACTCTTGTTTTGAAAAACCAGCTACATTGGCAATAATAGGAAGATTTGGATACTCTCTTTCTAGCCAAGGTAACTTTTCAGCCAAAACAACTTCCAAACCAGGATTTTGCAAGCCAATCGCATTAAGCATACCAGCGGGTGTTTCTGCCACTCTTGGAGTTGGATTTCCAAAACGGGCTTCAAGGGTTGTCGCCTTAATCATAATAGAACCCAAAAGGTCTAAATCATAATACTTGGCATACTCTTGTCCAAAGCCAAAACATCCTGATGCTGGAATAATCGGATTTTTCAAGTCCAAGCCTGGTAGAGAAACTTGTAAACGATTTCTAGTCATAATTTTCTCCTTATAATACAACTGTTCCTGTGCGGAAAACAGGGCCATCTTCACAGACGCGTTGACTAACCGTCTCACTTTCTGGCACTTTTAAGACACAGGCATAGCAAGCTCCCATCCCACAAGCCATACGAGATTCCAGAGATAGATAGGCTCTTGGGTGGTCATAAAAGGTTTGATTGATATACTTCATCATTCCAGGCGCCCCACATGAGTAAACAGCATCAAATTGACTTTCTAAATCCTTGATGACTACAGAGACATTTCCCTTAATACCATAAGAACCATCATCTGTCGTTACAAAGACCTGACCATATTGGGCCAATTCCTTTTCAAGGATAACAGCATCCTTAGTGGCAAAACCGAGAACTGTCACTACTTTCACACCACGCGCATGCAATTCCTTGGCCACCTCAAGCAATGGAGGTACACCAATCCCCCCTCCAACTAAGAGAACCTGGCTCTGCTCGTCTAGGTCAGACAAGTCAAAACCATTTCCCTGAGGACCCATCACATCAAGAGTATCTCCCTGACTTAAGGTTGAAAAAATAGCAGTCCCAGCTCCCTCAATCCGATAAATGAGATGACACTGCTTCTTAACCTTATCGATAGACGAAATTGAAATAGGACGACGCAAAAGATGGGCATCATCAGGCACACGAAGATGAAGAAATTGGCCTGCTCGCATGGCTTCAACCATTTCCCCTTCTAGAACTAATTCAAAGATTGCTGGGGCGATTTCCTCCTGTGCAACCACCTTCATGGTTTCCAAACGAATTGCACCCAAACGTTTCTTACATGTGGGATTCATGACTTTTCCTCCTTAAATTTTAAGGGGACCAGACAAAGAAAAGACCTTGCTAGTGCAAGGCCTCAGTTAAAATCGTACAACACAAGAGAGCACACTCAAAAAGTCTCCTCTAGAAAATTGCACTATTCTTTTATCTGACACCTTGTGAGTCTCTCTGGACTCCCCTTAAAGGTTAAATTTTTATTAGTATACTCTTTCAACTAAAAAAAGTCAAGTAGAAAACGAACATTCTACTTGACTTCACGAGATTATTTTTCACGAATAACTTCGACTTTGTAGCCATCAGGGTCTTTGACAAAGTAATAGTTAGGTGCAGTTCCTGGTAGGCCATTTGGCTCAGTCACTTCATAACCTTTGGCACTATGCTCTTGATGAAGCGCCTCAAGATCAGGTGTACTGAGGGCGATATGGGCAAAGCCATCTCCAACCACATACGGACCGTGATCGTAGTTATAAGTCAACTCCAACTCATAGTCATCACCCTCAAGACCTAGATAGACAATCGTGAAGGCATGGTCTGGAAAATCTCTGCGACGCAATTCTTTAAAACCAAAAGCATCTTGATAGAATGCAATTGATTTTTCAAGATTTTCTACTCGCAAGCAAGTATGTAGCATTTTTGAAGCCATATTTTTCTCCTTTATTTTTAAAAAGACTGGGACAATCCTGTTCCAGTCTTATCTGTTATTATTTACCAAGTTTTGCTTTAGCTGCATCTGCAAGAGCTGTGAAAGCTGCTGCATCGTTAACAGCCAAGTCAGCAAGCATTTTACGGTTAACTTCGATCTCAGCCAATTTCAAACCATGCATCAATTGTGAGTATGAAAGTCCGTTGATACGAGCTGCCGCATTGATACGTGTGATCCACAATTTACGGAAGTCACGTTTCTTTTGACGACGGTCACGGTATGCATAGTAGTAAGAGTTCATTACTTGTTCTTTTGCAGTACGGAACAAGATGTGTTTAGCTCCATAGTAACCTTTTGCTAATTTAAGAATACGTTTACGACGTTTGCGTGATACAACGCCACCTTTAACACGTGCCATTTATATTTCCTCCAAATATTTCCTAGAATTGTTTACTTACAAATACGCGATTATTTCAAGCGAGTAAGCATTGCTTTGATACGTTTGAAATCTCCTGAATGCACCATAGATGCTTTACGAAGATGACGACGTTGTTTTTTAGTTTTTCCGTGGAAACGGTGAGAAGTGTAAGCACGGAAACGTTTAAGTCCACCAGAACCTGTACGTTTGAAACGTTTAGCTGATGCGCGGTGTGTTTTTTGTTTTGGCATGATTTTTTCTCCTTTATTTAACTTTCTGACAATTATTTTTTGTCAGTCGCTGGCGCCAATTGCATGAACATTTGACGTCCATCCATTTTAGCACGTTGTTCGATGATGGCAATATCTTGAGTTGCTTCAGCAAACTCGGCTAAAACTTTTGCACCAATCTCTTTATGGGTAATCATACGACCCTTAAAGCGAATAGATACCTTAACTTTATTTCCTTTTTCAAGGAATTTGCGTGCATTGCGAAGTTTTGTATCAAAGTCACCCTTGTCAATAGTTGGACTTAGACGAACTTCTTTCACAGTAACAACACTTTGTTTTTTACGTTGTTCTTTTTGCTTCTTCTGGTACTCAAACTTGAACTTACCGTAGTCCATAATTTTTGCAACAGGCGGTTTGGCTTGGGGTTGAATCAATACTAGGTCAACATTAGCGTTATCAGCCAAAGCTTGCGCTTCACTGAGTGGCTTGATGCCTAGCTGTTCTCCTTCAAGACCAATCAAGCGAACTTCACGTACACGAATCTCATCATTGATGAATAAGTCTTGCTTTGCTATGGTTTTCACCTCTTTTGTTTTATTAGAGAAAAACAATAGCGGACCCGTAAATATACAAGCCCGCACGTTATGATAGCGTTTCTTAGAAACTTTTCATCCGTAGGGCCAGGCAACTTAATGTCACAAGGCGAGAAGCTCTCACTTCTGCTTTTCTCAACTTTTATATGATACCAAGTTTTCTAGCTCTTGTCAAGATAAAAAGTTATTTTTTTGAAAAGTTTCTGCTCATTAACCAACCGTTTCGATTTTCCAACTTTTCCACCCTTTAAAGCGTATAGCTCCTTGGTGGTCAGTTCGGTAAACTTTGCTATTGATACCTTCCAGTCGTGTCAAGGTTTCCTGATGGGGGAGTTTCGTTCGATTGTTCTTTCCAACTGAGATAAGAGTAATCTCTGGTTTGAGCTGTTCTAGAAATGCTGAACTTGATGATTGTTTAGAGCCATGTTGGCTAGCTTTCAAAACATCTACCTCTAGGTCAGGATAATGCTTCAGCACGTCCTTCTCTCCTTTTTCCTCCAAATTTCCTGTGAAAAGAAAATTTTTATCCAAGAGTTTTCCATACAGAACCAGGGAATCATCATAACCTCCATCTCCTATTTTCCTTGGAGATAGGAGTTCTAACTGACTTCCAAAAATTGGCAAGTTCTCTCCTGTTGTCACACTGCGCACCTTAGTTTGAGTTGCCTGTAGTTCTGCAACAAATTCCTTCTGTTTCAAACTGCCTTTGGACACTAAAATTTCGCCTACATGGAAAGCCTTGGCCACCTCCAACAAATCTCCAACATGCTCCTTGTCTGTGTTTGTCAAAACCAGCTGGTCAATCTTGGCTACTCCTCGACTTTTGAGATAGGGAATCAAGGTTCGCTGGGCATTGCTGGTCGTCGCCTTTTCTTGCCATTTTTCGATTTTCTTATCAGACTCTGCCTTGCCACCAACATCTAGGAGAATAGTTTTCCCAGTTACATCCCGTAGGAAAATACTTTCTCCTTGCCCCACATCCAGCATGGTGATTTCATTTTCCAGTGGATGCTTGGTCAAGAAAAAGAGTCCTGTAATCAACAAGCTCAATACTACTAGCCTTTTAATGTTTTTCCTCAAATCATAGACCAAAGCCAAGGAAATTAACAATAAGATTAAAAGCCATGCATTGGGTTGTCCAAAGACCAGAGGTCTACTTGCCACCTGCGACACCAAGCGAATAATGCTTTCCAACCATTCAAAGATAAAATTCAGCTGAATGACTGGATAGAGAAAGGAAAGGGCAAATAAGATAGACAAGAGCGGTAAGAAGACCAAGTCAAATAGAAAGGAAAAGACAAAGGTCAAAAGAATGGACCAAGGTTGAAATTCCGCAAAATAGAAGGACAGAATGGGCAATATTCCAAAGGAAATGACTAGACTTTCTCTGGCAATAGCCTTAAGCCCCTCCCCTTCTTTGCTGGTCATGGTCAAGATAAAAGCATAGGCGCAGGACAAGACACCTCCTGCTGTCAAGAAAAAGTTAGGCATGACAATAAAGAGGACAAGGACCGTCAAGGCAAAATTATCCAAGCCCTTAATACCATGTTGAGCCAGTAGCTTTTGCAGGAGACTGCGAACAACAGATGCTGAAAATCCTGTCAGACCAGCATAGAGAATGGAAAAGGGATAGGTCAGCCATTTCAACTTTTCTTGGGTCAAGCCCAATCGCAAGAGTAGTTTCTTAAATCCATCCATGAAAAATCCTACCTGCATACCAGACAGGGCAAAGAGGTGGATAATTCCTAGACTGGAATAAAGCTCATTCATCTCCTCAAAGTCCGTGTCCAGATGTCCTAATAGAAGCCCCGTCATGTAATTGCGCATAGGATCTGGAAAATGCGTCTTAATCCAAACTACAGCCTTTCGACGTAAACTGGACAGGTTTTCACCTATATCCCAACTACCAACCTTTTGAAGTGACTGGATTTTTTTGATATTGAGAGTCTGGTAAATCCCCTGAGTTTTCAGATAGGCTTGGTAATTAAAGCCACCAAAATTCCTCTGCCCCTCTGGCTCCGAAAGTTTTCCTTCTAGTCCTATCTCATGAAGATCTGTTAAAGCTTGAAAGGATTCTTTCTCCTCCTCGAATTGGAGTTTATAATAGACTTGAAAAATGCGTTCATCAGACTTACCACGAAAGGACAGACTATCACCATTGACTTTAATAGTGTCAGGCAAAATCCGTACCCTTTCAACAGAATCCGCCAAATTTTGACTCGCTTGACTCTGTTGCCAATTTTGAAACAGAAACCAGAAGCCAAAGATTCCACAAAGCAGTAGAACTTTACTAGCTGATTTCCAAGGAAATTGAATAAAGAGACAAACTAGCAGAAAAACAAAGCCCAACAAAGCAAGATAGGATGCTGAGAAAATAGCATAATAAATCCAAAGCAATAGAAAACTCAGGTAAATTAGGGGAATGGGGAAATTCTTAATCCACTGTAACATAATCTTTTAACTTTTCTATGGTCTTGGCACCAATTCCAGAGACATTCTTGAGTTCATCAACCGACTTAAATTTCCCATTTGCCTCACGATGATCGATAATGTCCTGAGCTCGTTTTCCTCCCAGTCCCTTTACCTGCTTGAGTTCTTCCAGACTGGCCTTGTTGAGATTGACCTTCTTGTCCTTGCTTGTTGAAGAAGGCGTCCCCGAAGCAGTCTGCTGACTAGCTGCTTCTTCTCCCTTAGTTGGAACGTAAACCAGAGCCTCATCACTGATTTTCTGAGCTAGATTGAGCGACTTGCTGTCTGCTTGCTCTGTCAAGCCACCAGCCTTCTGAACAGCATCATTGACTCGACTACCTACCGGCAAATCATAAATTCCAGGTGCTTTAACAGCGCCTTTTACATCTACTGTGATTAGATCTTGTTCAACCGGTTCTTCCTTTTCTTCCTTCACTTCCTTTTCGGTCGATGAATCCTTGGAAACAGCTGCAACTTCTGCCTGCAAATTCGTTTCTTTGACAGGTGTGTGTGGAGCTGGCTTTAGCAGGAAAAATCCTCCTACAAGCAAACCCAGACCCGTACAGATAACGATGATTTTATACTCTTTGATTTTCTCGATAATTGCTTCCATATTTTCTCCTCTCTTAGATTATTCGTAAGAGAAAGAAAAAACAGTTGAAAATGTCTTCTCAACTGCTTATTTATTTGCAAAATAGTCTTCCTTGGTCAAGACATAATGAACTCTTGTAACGATTCGGCCTTCTTCATGCTGGTCCATACAAGCATAAGCTTCTTCGTGGGAAAAACGCATACCTGATTTCTCCATGACCTTTCCAGATGCAGGATTGTCCTTATCATGAAGGGCAGTCACCTTATTCATCCCTATCTTCTCAAAAGCCAGCTTAATCACAGCATGATTGGCTTCTGTCGTCAATCCTTGATTCCAATACTTTTTATTGATAATGTAGCCAATAGCTGCCTTCTTAAGAACAGGATCAATCTTGTGTAAGTCAATAGTTCCGATAAATTCACCATTGCTTTTTAGTTCTATTCCCCAGCGTCCCAAGGGATTTGCCAAGTAGAACTGAGCAATGTTATTCTTGGTTTCTTCCAAGCTTTGATTGGTTGGAAAAGTGTAGCGCGTATTTTCTCTGTCCGAGGCATAGTCAAACATTTCTTCCGCATCATCCAAGGTTACAGGTCTAAGCAATAAACGCTCAGTCTCGACTATGGGATACTGAGCTAGTTTTAAAAAGATTGATTCCATACGTTTCTACCATTCAAAAGTATTTTTTACCAGTCTAGCATAAAAAAGAAGTGATAACAAGAAGCGCGAACAAAGAATACCAGATAACTGATTCTAGAGCAAAGAGTTTTCTGGTCTTTGGAAGCATTTCTAAAAGCTTCTTAAAATCAATAATTACATAATTCAGAGTCCTACTGACAATGAAGATTCATCATTTTTTCTTTCCTTTTTTGAATCTAGTATTTACTTTTTTTATGACATAAAGAATAAAACTTCCCAAAATATCTAGTCCTATTGAGATTATAAATATTCTAATAAGCCAAAGCAGCCAACGTGTTTGATTAATGAATACATTGATGTAGGCATTTCCCCCATCAATGTAAATAATAAGAAGAAGTAAAAATATTTCAAGAGGAATGCGAATTTTAGCTTTCTTCAGACTAAATTCTTTAAATAAATTTCTGAATAAATTTCTAAAACTGACCTCTCCGTCCGGTTCTGTTTCCCAATATTCCTTGCTTTGAGTTTTAAGATATAAAAGATAGACTACTTCAATAATCAATTGGGGGAAAGCATAACAGTAAAGGAGTGTACTTGTAATACCTAAAACCATAGCAAACTTCCCTAAAAAAGCACTAGTTAACAATACTAACATAAAAATAATGAGAATAGATTCTTGACTGTAGGCACTGGATTTGGCAAAGTAATTTCTCACCGTTCGACTTGAAGAAAAACCGTTTTTCAGTTGTCGCATCAACCAAAAATATTGATAAATAAAGCCACAAACTGTAGAGAATACTAAAAACAAAATGACTGGTATTGACGATTCATTTAACTCTTGAAAGCCATTATTATTAACTGTAAACAAAATATAACACGTTAGCATTAACGATAAGAAAATTCCTATATACGATAATAGTAATAAAATAGTTGATAAAATTTGTTTACGATAAATAAAATTCATCCCTAGTGGAATCACAGTTGCAACTATAAGATAGACCGAATATAATAAAATAAAATTAAAAAATATGTTCGATGACTTTTGCAGACCAAAATCAATTAGGTATAGCTCTACTCCAAAGATGACTGCTCCTGTAAATGAAATCAACATCATACTTGCAGATGCGCGAGTGTTTGCTAAGCTTTTAAAATAAGCTTTATTTAATTCTTCAACTTCTTTCACTGTTTTTTCTTTCCTTTTTTGAATCCAGTTTCTAATCTTTTCATCATAGATAGAATAAAGCTCCCCAAAATATCCAGTCCTATCGAGATTATAAATATTCTCCCAAACCAAATAAGCCAAAGGGGGGTGTATGAACTAGGACTAAAATAGCCTATATTATACATAATACCTAGGAATATTGAACAAAACAAAATCTCAAGGGAAATTCTAATTTTTGCTTTCTTTAAACTGAAACCCTTAAATAAATATCGAAAAGTCTCTTTTTTCGTAGGCACATCTTCCCAATACTCCTTGCTCTGAATTTTTAGGTATAAAAGGTAGGCAACTTCTGTAATCAATTGAGAAAATGCATAGCTGAAAAGAAGAGCTCCAAGAATTCCAAAAATAAGTATCAACTTACCTGAAAGAAGACCGCCTATCATAGAAACTATAAAAATAATAAGAAGAGAGTTCTTACTATAAGCACTGGATTTTGCAAAATAATTACCCATTGTTCTATTTGTAGAAAAACCTTTTTTTAACTGGCGTTTTAACCAGAAATATTGATAAATAAAGCCACAAACTGTAGAAATTAACAAAAATGGAATAAAAATTGGAGAATATAGAGAGAATCCTATAGTAAATTCCTTCGTTGAAATAGAAGTAACTATAATCAAAAGCATCATCAACTGCAGAGAAAAGTATATGACCATATAGACTAGTAGCAGAAAAATTGTTGACAAAATTTGCTTCTTATATACAAATAGACCAACTAATGGAATGAAAAATGCAATAATAAGGTAGAAACAAGAAATCAAGAGTAAATCAAAGAACCAATTCATAAATGGATTTATTATAGCGACTGTATCAAAATAGTAATAAAAAACGAAAATTTCTAGTGCTAATATAAATACTCCTGTCCATGAAATAACCATCATACTTACAGACGCGCGAGTGTTTGCTAAGCTTTTAAAATATACTTTATTTAATTCTTCAACTTCTTTCACTGTTTTTTCTTTCCTTTTTTGAATCTAGTATTTACTTTTTTTATAACATAAAGAATAAAACTTCCCAAAATATCCAATCCTATTGAGATTATAAATAGTCTGATAAGCCAAAGCATCCAACGTGTATGTCTGATTACCTGATCCGTATATCCAAATTTATAAAGAATTTGAACAAAAATTACAAATGACACTATTTCAATAGGAATACGAATTTTTGCTTTCTTGAGACTTAATCTCTTCAACAATTTTTTAAAACTAACATCTCCTCGTGGCTCTGTTTCCCAATATTCCTTGCTTTGAGTTTTAAGATATAATAGATAGGCTACTTCAATGATCAATTGAGGGAAAGCATAACTAAAAAGTAAGCTAATAAGAATGAAAAAAGTGAGTATCAATTTACCTGAAAGTATGGCAGCCAATATAGAAAGTCCAAAAATGATGTAAAGAGAGTTTCTACCATATGCATTAGATTTAGCAAAATAATTCCCCATCGTCCTATTTACAGAGAAACCTTTTTTTAACTGGCGTTTTAACCAGAAATATTGATAAATAAAGCCACAAACTGTAGAAATTAACAAAAATGGAATAAAAATTGGAGAATACTTAGGGAATCCAAGCGAAAATTCCTTCGTCGAGATTGATGTTACAAAAATTATCAGCAACATCATTTGTAATGAAAAGTATATTCCAATATAAACCATCATCAGAGAAAAAGTTGCTAAAATTTGTCTTTTATATGCAAACATTCCTGCTAATGGAATAAAAAAAGCAACAATTAAATAAAGTAAGAAGAAAATGAGAAGATCAAAAAACCAATAAGTTAATGGATTTATTAATAAAACCTCTTTTAAATACCAGGAGAAAACCCAAATAATTAAAGATAATAAAAATACTCCTGTAAACGAAATAAACATCATACTTGCTGATGCGCGAGTGTTCGCTAAGCTTTTAAAATATGCTTTATTTAATTCTTCAACTTCTCTCACTGTTTTTTCTTTCACATTAACCTCCTAAATTGACCTAACTCTAAGTCCGTTTAATTAAAAATCACAGCTTAATCAGCTTATTCGAATTTTTCGATAAAGAAAAAAATGTATAGAACTCGATCTATCAATTAAATATCTTTATTTTCTAATTCTTTGTATAACTGTCTCAATATCATGCTGCGTTTAATCAATTTGGTATTTAAAATAGTGTATACGATAAAATATGATGATAAAGTTAATACAAGACTAATATAATTACCCGAACTTATAAAAATTGCAGCAGTCACTATTCCTATAATCAAAAAACAGAGCATCGTTATATATAATATTAAAACATTCCTTTTTTCTTGCTTTAAAAAGTTTTGATAGTTTCTTAAATCAATTTGAAATTCTTCTAACTCAATGACACGATTTAAAACATAATAAAGTAATAAGCTACTACCAATACTAATGATAATATAAGCAAGGACCAAAGACAGCAACCGAAAATCTGTTGGTACTTCCCCATTTTTACTTATACTTCTTAAAACAATATATAAAACAAGAGCAATTGAACTGTAACCAGTAATAGCAGTTGCTCCATTGATTTTATCCTTTATTGAATATAACAGTTGATGATTTTCATTGCTATAGTAGACAGATTTTCCCTGATATATACCTAGGACAATGAAACTCTTAGTTTTACTTTTCAAAATTTCCTTTCTAAATTATAAGTTTTATACAGTCCATTTATGATTTTTCCTCTTTGGAATACTTTATTATAAAAGAACATAAAATATATAGTCATAAATAAAACTGAAACAACTCCCCATGAAATATTGCCATATGTGATAAAGAGGTATGCAAAGAATATTATAATTAGTGGTAATATGATAAGAGATAAATAGGTAAAAAAGACATTCTTTCGCTCTCTTAACACGAAGTCTCTCATTGCTTTTTCCTCTAATTGAAGTTTTTCAACTTTCCTATCACGATGGTACGTAACATAACAAACAACAAAGGCTATTATAAAGGAAATCAGGATGCCTATCATTAAAAATTGATATCTTCCCAGAATGGTTAAATAGTATTTGGAATTAACTTTTCCAATTATGACATAAATAATCATGACCATGCTACTGCCAGCAGTTTCCAAAAAAGAAGTCTTCTTTCTTACTATGTATAAACTAGAATCTTTTTTATCAAAATAAACTGGATTTTTATCAATTGTTCCTATAGGAACCATATTTTTTAAATATTTTTTCATATATCATTTTCCTTAGGGGAATATTTTTTGTCTAACATATGAACCACTTTAAATCTCTGTATTGGTTTCGTGTTTAATAACAATAGGGGGAACATAAAAAATAAAATGGCTAAAAACAAAAACAAAAAATTAGAAGTCAATAAATAAACTATAGAAAAAAGCACTGGAAGAAGGAATGCCAATAATATAATTAGATGGCTCTTAACTATATTTTTCTTCTCATTTTTAAGAAAAGTTATCATATCAACGTTTGAAAGCACAAAAGGTCTAATAACTAATTCTTCATTCAAAGCAGGTCTGTAGAGAAGTTTGGAGATAATGATCATTAGAAAAAAACCAAACATCAAGGGCCAAAAACCACTAAACACCTGAACTTTTGTTATTTCTCTTACAATCACATAAAGGATAAGTGCTACTCCTGTTGAGAAAGCGATAGGAGACACTTTAAACTTTGTTTTAGAATGACCTAAGAACATCTTGTCTGTTTTCTTATCAAAAAAAACTGTTTCCCCTTCAAAATTACCAATGCCTACAAATTCAACGTCCTTTAACTTTATAATTTGCTTTTCGTCCAAGAGAGTCTCCTTTTTTCTTATCTGATGTACACTCAAACATTGCTTCCGTATCATCCAAGGATAGAAATCTAAGCAATAAACGCTATGTCTCCACTATTGAATGCTGGCTAGTTTTAAAAAGATTGATTCCATACGTTTCTACCATTCAAAAGTATTTTCTATCAGTCTAGCATAAAAAAGAAGTTACAACAAGTTTTTCTTGATTTTTAAAGCGGTTTCATATAGAATAAAATCATCACCTTATTTTATAGAAAATTGTGATAAATCATTTATAACCCGTCAATAGAAAGGGAGTTTTTCTCTATGTTAATCGGAATTCCAAAAGAAATTAAGAATAATGAAAACCGTGTTGCCCTCACACCTGCTGGTGTCCACAGCTTAGTCGATCGTGGTCATCGCGTCCTTATCGAAACAAATGCTGGTCTCGGTTCAGGCTTTACTGATGCTGACTATCAAAAGCAAGGAGCTGAGATTGTCGCTACTGCTGGTGAAGCCTGGGCAGCTGAGTTGGTCGTGAAAGTAAAAGAACCACTAGCTTCTGAATATGGTTACTTACGTGACGACCTGCTTCTCTTCACCTACTTGCACATGGCCGCTGCTCCAGAATTAGCAGATGCTATGCTAGCAGCAAAAACAACAGGGATTGCCTATGAAACTGTTCGTGATTCCCAAGGTCAGTTACCACTCCTCGTACCTATGAGTGAGGTTGCAGGCCGTATGGCAGTCCAAATCGGTGCTCATTTCCTAACCAAGCAAGCAGGAGGTGCTGGCGTTCTACTGGGTGGTGTCCCGGGTGTACCTAAAGGGAAAGTAACCATCATCGGTGGCGGTGTCGTAGGGACCCATGCTGCCCGCATCGCTTTAGGATTGGGAGCGCAAGTGACCATCCTTGATATCAGTGCTAAACGTCTCTCCGTTTTAGAGGAGGTCTTTGGTCATCAAATTCAAACCCTTATGTCCAATTCGCTCAACATCGAAGCCAGTGTGAGAGATGCGGATGTGGTAATTGGAGCGGTTCTCATCCCTGGTGCCAAAGCACCGAAATTGGTGACAGATGAGATGGTCAAACAAATGCGTCCAGGCTCTGTCATCGTTGACGTTGCTGTTGACCAAGGTGGCGTTATCGAAACGGCTGACCGTGTGACCACGCACGATGAGCCTGTTTATGAAAAACACGGTGTTCTCCACTATGCCGTTGCTAATATTCCTGGTGCGGTTGCTCGCACTTCAACCATCGCCCTAACCAATGTCACTCTTCCTTATATCGAAGCTTTGGCTGGCAAAGGATTCGCACAAGCAATTGCTGAAGATGAGGGCTTGCGTCAAGGTGTGACCACTTATCAAGGTTACTTAACTAGCCTACCAGTTGCTCAAGGACTCGATAAAGATCATACGTCTATCGACGAACTTGTTTAAAACTAGACACTCATTAAAAAAGAGCAGTTCACATCTGAACTGCTTTTTTTCTATTCTGTTTCTTGGGTCTTTTCTTCAACCTTAACTGGAGCTGGTTCATAAGCTCGGATAATCTGAGCGACAACTGGATGGCGAACCACATCCTTGGCTGAAAAATGAACAAAGTCAATCTGATGGATGTTCTTGAGCTTTTCTTGGGCATCAATCAAACCGGACTTGACGTTACGCGGAAGGTCAATCTGACTGATATCTCCATTGACAATCATCTTAGAATTAAAGCCTAAACGAGTCAAAAACATCTTCATCTGCATGATAGTCGTATTTTGCGCCTCATCGAGAATGACAAAGGCATCATCCAAGGTCCGTCCACGCATATAGGCAAGGGGCGCAATCTCGATAATTTCACGCTCCATGAGACGAGTCGTTTGGTCTTTGCCCAGAATCTGATACAAGGCATCATAAACGGGGCGAAGATAAGGATCTACCTTCTCTTTAAGATCACCCGGAAGAAAACCTAAACTTTCGCCTGCTTCCACTGCCGGGCGTGTTAGGATAATCCGCTTAACCTGACCACGTTTAAGAGCTGTCACAGCCAAGGTCACTGCAAGGAAGGTCTTCCCTGTCCCTGCAGGTCCGATTCCAAAGGTCACATCATGCTGTTTGACACTATCCACATAAAGCTTTTGACCTAAGGTTTTGACGCGGATAGGCTTCCCAGTATTGTCTTTGATGATTTCTTCTTCGTAAAGGGCGACAAACTTGTCAATTTCATCGTTTTTGACCATGCTAATAGCCGTTACCACATCTGGCGTACCAACGGTCATCCCACGGTTTACCAAGACCATCAAAGCCTGAATAACCTGACGGGCTTCCTCACAGGCAGTCTCTTCTCCCAAAACCTGGACAATCTCCGTACGGGCATGAATCACCACATCGAGCTCTTCTTCCATCAAACGAAGATGGCGCTCATTGGAACCAAAAAGATGAAACAAGTCATCTGGATGACTCAGTTGAATGTCTATTGAATGTTCCTTCAAATAAAGAACCTCTCTAATCCTTTTATTTCTTTTTATTATAGCAAAGGGGTGGAGAAATTACTAGCCCAAACCCAGTGAATCATGCTAGTGCTCTATGTATTCTTGCCAGATAGCGTCAAAGTCTCCTAGGTTAAAAGAGAAACTGGCATGCTCCTCCAAAAAGCGACTCACCTCATCAAAATCATCGGTGTGTTTTGGGAAGGAAGACTCTTCAAAAGCTAGGTCTGCCAATATAGCCTTGGGACTGTTACTTTTAGGATTGCGCTCGGTCATGAGCCAAGTGTAAAATGATTTTCTCATAAGTCTCCCTAGATCAACTCTGTACCAAACTGGTCTTGCTTGATTTTACCAGCCTTCATCAAGCCACCAAGTGCTTTCTTGAACTGACCTTTAGAAATTCCAAAGGTTGCCTTGATGTCGTCTGGAGATGACTTATCATTTAAGGTCATGAAACCGCCATTGCTTTCCAAGTAAGTCAAAATCATCTGAGCATCATTTTCCAACATTTCAAAGGAACGTGGTTTGAGGGAGAGGTTCAACGTGCGGTCCACTTCACGGAAACCAATAACGCGTGCATCTAAAACTTGTCCTAAACGTGGCTCTGCATAGCGCTCGCTAGGATGGATAAAGCCAAGCATGTTATTTTCTGGCAGATAGACAAAGGTACCTGACAGCTTGAGGCGGTAAACAATGGCTGGCCAGTTTTGGTTCTGCATGTTGTTGTAGGCAGGACGAGCCAGACGTTGGAAGTCTTCTTGATAAGCCAAGAGTCCCCAGATACGGTCTTTCTTGTCCACTTCAAGACGGATGTAGAGTTGGTCGCCCTTCTTAGGCCAGAGTTCCTTGAGCTCAGGGAGAATATCGAGTGACACAACGATTTCCTTGTCAGGAAGGCCTGTATCCACAAAGACACCCAAGTCTTTACGAACTTCCGTTACAGTTCCCCAACCAAATTGGTCCTGAGTGGCGGTCACTTCTAGAGTGGTCAGGCGGAGTTTTTGCTTCATATCCGTATAGGCAAAACCTTTGACCGTATCCCCTACTGTATGGTGACCTTCTTCCTTAGCAAGAGCATAGGTTTGACCATCCTTTTGCACAAAGTAAAAACGGTCATTTTCATCGATGATCAGTCCAACGATAAAACTTGCAAGATTTGTATTCATATTTCCTTCTTTCGAATAAAACTCAGCCAGCAATGCCAACTGAGTTTTTCTGTTTATTTTTAGACTTCCAAAAGTTCTTTTTCTTTGTTGGCAGTCATGTCGTCGATGTGTTTAACAGCATCGTCTGTTACTTTTTGAATGTCTTTTTCAAGAGTCTTCAATTCGTCTTCAGTGATTTCTTTTGCTTTTTCTTGTTTCTTAGCTTCGTCCATAGCATCGCGACGGATATTGCGGACAGCCACCTTAGCATTCTCACCGACCTTCTTCACTTCTTTAGCAAGGTCACGACGAGTTTCTTCTGTAAGAGCTGGGATAACCAAGCGAATCACAGAACCGTCATTCGCTGGTGTGATACCAAGATCAGAAGCGTTCAAAGCACGTTCGATGTCTTTCAATGAAGACTTGTCAAATGGTGTTACCAACAAAACACGCGCTTCTGGAATCGTAATTGAAGCGATTTGGTTAAGAGGAGTTTCGACTCCATAGTATTCTACATGTACACGGTCAAGCAAGCTTGCATTGGCACGACCGGCACGGATAGCACCAAATTCACGAGCAAGTGAGTGGTGAGATTGGGTCATTCTCTCTTTAGCTTTTTCAATAATTGCGTTAGCCATAATCTTTCTTATTCCTTTTCTTCGATATTGTTTGAAACTGTTGTTCCGATATTTTCACCAAATACGACACGTTTGATGTTGCCTGGTTGGTTCATGTTGAAGACAACCAAGTCAATGTCGTTATCCATTGAGAGGGTTGAAGCTGTTGAGTCCATGATACGGAGACCTTTATTGATAACGTCACGGTGGGTCAATTCTTCAAATTTAACAGCTGTCTTGTCTTTCTTAGGATCGGCATTGTAAACACCGTCGACACCATTTTTAGCCATAAGGATGGCATCTGCTTCGATTTCAGCTGCACGAAGAGCCGCTGTTGTATCTGTTGAGAAGTATGGTGAACCAATTCCAGCACCAAAGATAACGATACGGCCTTTTTCAAGGTGACGAAGGGCACGTCCACGGACATAAGGCTCTGCTACTTGTTGCATAGCAATAGCTGTTTGCACACGCGTATCAACCCCAACTTGTTGCAATGAATCTGCCATCACAAGAGCATTCATAACAGTCCCAAGCATTCCTGTGTAATCTGCCTGAACGCGGTCCATACCTGCTTCTGCTGCAGGTTCTCCACGCCAGAGATTTCCTCCACCGATAACAAGGGCAATTTCGATACCTAAGCTATGAACTTCTTGAATCTCTTTTGCGATTGTTTGAACTGTTTGGATATCAATCCCTACGCCACGTTCACCGGCAAGGGCTTCACCTGATAACTTGATTAAAATACGTTTATACTTGGGATTCGCCATTTTCACTCTCCTTTTTTTATCCTACCTATTTTATCACAATTTCTAAGATTTTTATAGTATCATGAGCAATTCTTTCAAAAAAATTAGACAGTTAAAAATTCCTCTAAATCACTGAGGGCACGCTCAGCAATTTTTTCATAACGAGCCTTCTTATCACGAATACGCTCGCCTTCCAACTCCTTGATGATTCCGAAATTGACATTCATTGGTTGGAAATGTTTGCTATCCGCATGGGTGATGTAATGAGCTAAGCTTCCGATAGCCGTCGTCTCTGGGAAAATAGCTTGGCTTTCTCCCTTGAAAAGACGAGCCGCGTTAATTCCCGCAACCAAGCCTGACGCTGCTGACTCGACATAGCCTTCCACACCCGTCATTTGACCAGCAAAGAAGAGGTTTGGCTGTTTCTTGGAACGATAGGTTTGCTCAAGAAGATTTGGTGAATCCATGTAAGAATTGCGGTGCATGACACCGTAACGAACAAACTCAGCATTTTCAAGACCTGGAATCATTTGGAAGACACGCTTTTGTTCTCCCCATTTGAGGTGGGTCTGGAAACCGACGATATTGTAGAGGCTACCAGCCGCATTGTCCTGACGAAGCTGGACAACTGCATAAGGTGTTTTAAATTCTCCATCACGAGGTCCTGTGTAGTCATCTGGATACTCCAAACCGACTGGTTTCATAGGACCATAAAGCATGGTTTTAATACCTCGTTTAGCCATGACTTCGATTGGCATACAGCCTTCAAAGTACTTTTCTTTTTCAAAAGAATTAAGCGGTGCTTCTTCCGCATTGACCAAGGCTTCATGGAAATCCATAAATTCTTGCTTGGTCATAGGGGCATTGAGGTAGGCAGCTTCTCCCTTATCATAACGAGATTTTAGATAGACCTTGCTCATATCGATAGTGTTGACATCGATAATCGGCGCTGCCGCATCGTAGAAATAGAAGCCATCGCCATCATTAAGGGTGTGAATCTTTTCAGCCAGGGCATCACTAGTCAAGGGACCAGTAGCGACAACTGTGATAACATCTGTCGGTAATTCTGTAATTTCATCACGCACCACTTCAATCAAGGGGTGGTTGGCCACTTTTTCGGTCACCATTTGGGAGAAATCATCACGGTCCACCGCAAGCGCACCACCTGCAGGAACACGTGTAGCCTCAGCAGATTCCAAAATAACAGAACCCAAGCGACGCATTTCTTCCTTAAGAAGACCAACTGCATTTGTCAAAGCATCCCCACGAAGGGAATTAGAACAAACTAACTCAGCAAAATTGTCTGTTTTGTGCTGGGGTGTTGACTTGACACCACGCATTTCATAAAGTTTAACTGGAATACCACGCTCTGCGATTTGGTAGGCTGCTTCAGAACCTGCCAAACCAGCACCGATAACATTGATATAAGATTGAGACACGACACTAATACCTCTTTGGGTGGAACCTAAGTTCATATCAAAACAAGGCACTGGCTTGTTTAACACCCACAAATCTTTCTATTTTTTTCTTCTACTAGTATAACAAAAAAAGGGAAGAAGGCAAACTTCCCTGTTTAGTCATTTTCTTCCCAATCGTGATAGGCAGCGTAGAGCTGGCTTTTATTCCACTGGTAGTGTTTCGCAACTTCCTTGATAGCTTGATTTTTCTTCATGCCTTGCTGGATGCGTACTTGTATTTCTGAAAACAAGTCCTCCTCATCTTTTTCCTCCACATCCTGACTGGCACCTTCGACGATGAGAAGGCATTCGCCCTTGAGTGGCGTTTCAGCTATGCTTTCTAATAACTCTGAAATGGTACCTCTTTGGTATTCTTCATAGATTTTAGTCAATTCCCTAACCAAGACGACCGAGCGATTACCGTAGACTTCTAGCATATTTTCCAATGTATCCGCCACACGATGAGGCGATTCATAGAAAATCTGGGTTTCTGGATAGTCTTTTTTCGAGTCGAAAAATTGCTTTTGCTGGCCTGATTTTCTTGGTAAAAAACCATAAAAGATATGTGGCTGTGGTGCTAAACCACTGGCAATCAAGGCCGAAATCCCTGCAGAGGCTCCTGGAACTGTGACAACCGCAATTTCTTCCTCAATAGCTGCCTTGACCAAATCATGACCAGGGTCCGAGATACTAGGCAGACCCGCATCGGATACCTGAGCAATACTTTGTCCTGATTTCAAAAAATCAATCAAATCAGGAATTTTTTCCTTGGCATTGTGCTCATGAAAACTGATCTGCTTTGTCTGAATGTCAAAATGCTTGAGCAAAAGGCCAGTATTGCGCGTGTCCTCAGCCGCAATCCAGTCCACTTCTTTCAGGGTTTGGATAGCACGAAAGGTCATATCATCTAGATTGCCAATCGGCGTTGCCACTAGATACAGCTTGCCATAAGGAGACTGCCCCTTAAAACTTTTTTGAATTTGCATGCCTACTCCCTGTACAACAACTCGTCACAGAACATACATTCCTCGTCCTGCTCTCGACGTTGTCCATAAAAATCATTACAAACGTGAAACCCATCACGGTAAATGCGACGGACACTTTCACGAACATGCTTAGCCTTGACAGGAGCATCTGCTTCCACCTCACCCAAGCGTTCGCGCAACTTACTATTTTCCAAGCGAAGAGCTGTATTTTCCTCTACCAGGCTCTTGAGATTTTTCTTGATGGCTTCCACATCAGCCAAGGTTACCAATAACTGTTGGGAAAAATCATCCAGCGCGTCAAATAATTCTTTTTTGTCCATAAAACAGCCCTTTCCTTTCTTTATCGTTCATTTTTGAGTTTATATTTCTTTCAAGACCAGATATTCCATGACATTTTGAAAGCTGACATTAGCCTGCCACATTTTTCTAGCTTCTAGCAAATCTTGTAGAATCACCCTTACTCTTGCTTGCAGGAGATCCTCCCCACAGAGAACTTCAAGAATCCGTAAAACCTGATCTTGTTTTTCCTTATCATCTGCCAAGCTAGCTAGTTTGGCAACTTGCAAATAACTTTCTTTTTTCTTAGCCACTAACCAAGTCATCAGGCGTTCACTTTCATCGACCAAGGTCCAAAAACTTACCTGATTTGCCAACTTTTCTGCTTCAGCTCGCGATTGACTAAACTGGGCTAAAAGAGTTGCTTTTTTCTTGACCAGACCTGCTTGTTCTAATTGATGGATGAATTTTTCTTCTTGCTTTTTAAAGTGGAAAATCTGGGTCCGACTTCGGATGGTCGGTAAAATCTTTTCTTCATCGCTTGTCAAGAAGAAAATATAAACCTCACTCTGGGGTTCTTCGATGACCTTGAGCAGAGAATTGGCTGCGTTAGGATGCATTTTCTCAGCTTGCTCGATAATAAAAACCTGTTGCTGGCTTTCAATCCCTGCTTGGGAAAACTGACCCACCAATTCCCGAATGCGTTCTGTCTTGATGACCTGATTGACTGGCTTAATTAAGGTAACATCGGGAAATTCTCCCTGTTCAATAAGCTTACAATTCCGACATTTCTCACATGGCAACACACCTACTTTATCCGTACAAAAGAGGCTCTTAGCTAGAAATTGAGCCATTTCCAAGCTTCCAAAGAAACCTGAAAAGAGATAGGCGTGATTGAGCTGGTCTTGTTCTAGGATACGTACAAAGCGGTCAAACTGGTCTGGCTGCCAAGCCTTTAGTTGATCTTGTTTCATTTAATCAAGCCCATTCTATCAAACAAGACAGCCTTGGTAGTTTCCACAACTTGCTCCAAAGGAAAACTAGCATCAATCTTGACAATACGACTTCCTTCTTTGTCCAGAAGAGAAAGGTAACCTTGACGGACTTTTTTATGCAAGTCCAATCCTTCCAAGTCCAAACGATTGACCTCACGATTGCTATTAGCAGCAATGCGAGCCAGTCCCTCTTCCACCTCGATGTCAAAATAGAGTGTCAAATCGGGTTTGAGGCCATCTGTCGCAAACTGATTGAGCCAGTCAATGGCGTCAATATTCAAGCCACGACCAAATCCCTGATAGGCAACAGAACTATCGATGAAACGGTCCATAATGACCAACTTACCAGCTTCAAGGGCTGGAAGAACTTTTTCCACCAAATGCTGTCTGCGACTGGCAATATAAAGAAGTAACTCTGTCTTCGCATCCATCTGAGTATGACTTGGGTCCAAAATCACTTCCCGAATCTTCTCCCCAATCAAGACTCCGCCAGGTTCACGGGTCGTCAGCACCTCTACTCCTTTTTCCTCTAAAATTGGTAGCAGAGTCTCTAAAACACTGGTCTTGCCTGCTCCCTCTGGTCCCTCAAGAGAGACTAAAAATCCTTTTGACATGTCTAACTCATTTCTTTTTTACTACTTCTATTCTATCAAAAAATAGGGGTTTGTGACAATCTTTTTTGTCTTCTCATTTAATACTCAATGAAAATCAAAGAGCAAACTAGGAAGCTAGCCGCAGGTTGCTCAAAACACTGTTTTGAGGTTGCAGATGGAAGCTGACGCAGTTTGAAGAGATTTTCGAAGAGTATCAGCCACCATAAAAGAGGCAGACAAAACTACCTCTTATTTACCTAATTCTTGTGTTCGTTTGTAGGCTTGATGAACTGCATCCATGACTGTTCCTCGAAAAGCATGCGCTTCTAGACTTGCTACGCCAGCGATAGTCGAACCGCCTGGGCTACAAACTTGGTCTTTCAATACTCCAGGATGTTGCTGACTTTCAAGGACCAATTGCCCAGCTCCTACCACAGTTTGAGCCGCCATTTTCAATGCTGTTTCTCGTGGTAATCCTGTCTGAACACCTGCATCTGCCAAGGCCTCAATAAAGAGATAGACAAAGGCTGGTCCACAGCCTGCAAGACCTGTCGCTGCATCTATTAAGCCTTCTCCTAGTTCAACCAAGAGACCAGCCTTAGTTAAAAGCTGACAAAATAGCTCGCTGTCCTCAGCCCTGCAATTAGGAGACAAGGCATAACTAATCACTCCTTGACCAATAGAAGCAGGGGTATTTGGCATCATACGAATAATTCGGTGCTGACTTGGAAGAAGACTTGCTAGTTTTTCCAAGGCCAATCCAGCTGCCATCGAAATCAAAAGAAGACTATCTCTTTTTTCAAGGATGGTCTGATATTGAGAAAGCAGTTCAGAGAACTGAGCTGGCTTAACACCTAGAAAAATCACATCTGCTTCTGCGAATATTTCTTCATTGCTAGAAGCCTGACCCCCAAAGTCTGCAATGAAAGCATCTACCTTGGCTTGGCTACGATTGGCAAGGAGAAGGTCATCGCCCGTCTTAGCCTGCAAGACAGCTTTGGCCAAACTAGCACCCATATTCCCCAAACCGATAAATCCAATCTTCATCTCTTACTCCCTTATCTGTCCGTCACCAGTAACCACATACTTGTAGCTAGTCAACTCCTTCAAGCCCATGGGACCACGCGCGTGCAATTTCTGAGTAGAAATCCCCATTTCACAACCAAGACCAAATTGGCCACCATCTGTGAAACGAGTTGAAGCATTGACATAGACAGCTGCAGAGTCCACTTGATCTGTAAAGTAAGCTGCAGCTTCAGCATTTTCCGTCACAATAGCATCCGAATGATGGGTACTGTGGGTTTCAATATGCGTAACCGCGTCTTCTAAACTGCTCACAACCTTAACAGCTAGAACATAGTCTAAAAACTCGGTATCAAAGTCTTGTGATTCAGCTGCTTGGCCTGAAACAAACTGACTTGCTTTGCTATCCAAGCGGAATTGAATTGGCTCCAGTCCAGCTTCCTCACGCTCTGCAACTAGAACTTGCTCCAAGCGAGGAAGGAAGCTTGCTGCTTTGTCTTCATGAACAAGTAGAACCTCCATGGCATTGCAGACAGAAGGACGACTAGTTTTGGCATTGTTGATGATAGATAGAGCCTTATCTTCATCTGCGTCCTTATCGACATAAACATGAACAATCCCAGTTCCTGTCTCGATAACTGGTACGATAGCATTCTCAACAACGGCATTGATCAAGCCAGCCCCTCCACGAGGAATGAGAAGGTCTAGATAGCCCTTGGCCTTCATCATGGCATAGCTACTTTCACGGCTGGTATCTTCCACCAGTTGAATCACATCTGGATGAATGGTCGTTGTCTCCAAACCCTTCTTCAAGGCTGTGACAATGGCATGGGCCGTTTGATAGGCATCCTTACCACTACGAAGAACAACTGCATTTCCACTTTTAAGAGCCAAAGCAGCCGCATCAGACGTCACATTTGGACGGCTTTCATAGATTATACCAATAACTCCCATAGCTACACGTTTCTTGGTGATAACCAAGCCATTTTCAAGCTGACTTGTTTCCAAAACTTCACCGATTGGATCTGGTAAAGCAACCACTTCACGAATCCCGGTTGCCATTGCTTCTATACGACTTGCATCCAAATAAAGACGATCCAGCATTACATCTGAGATTTTACCCTTAGCAGCTTCCATATCAAGGGCATTGGCTGCTAAAATTTCCTCAGTAGCTGCTAATAAGTGATCAGCCATGGCTAGCAAGGCTTGGTTTTTCACCTCTTCACTAGCTGTGTTAATCGATTTTTTAACAGCCTGTACCTGTTCAAATTGTTCTTGTGTACTTACCATAATTTACCTCTAAAATTCTGTAAAGAGTAGTTGGATTTCAGGAGTAATGGAAATCCAATCGTCACGGTGAATCAAGACACCCTTGGCTTTTTGAGAACGCAACATATCCTCCAAAGCAGATGCTCCAAATTGCACGCGTCCTTTTCCAAGTGATTTTCCACTTTCCTTGTCAAATACTGTCACAATATCACCGTAAGAAAAGGCCCCTTCTGCGTCAACTACACCAGATAAGAGAAGACTCTTTCCATGTTGGGAGAGAGCTTCTGCAGCCCCTTTATCAACCCAAATAGAACCCTGACTCTGAGCATAGAATGCAAGCCATTGTTTCTGGGTACGAAGTCCCTTCTCTTGCGCAACAAAGTAAGAACCATCCTTGGTCTCCTCAGCCGCCTCAATCATAGCATCTGCCTTCAAGGATGAGCAGATATAAACAGGAACTCCTGATTCTGTCGCAATAGTTGCAGCCTTGATTTTGGTTAGCATGCCCCCAGTTCCATTTGACGAGCCAGCTCCACCAGCCATATCAATAATCTCACGATTGATGGTCTCGATTTTCTCCAAGCGTTTGGCTTTTGGATCTGAATTAGGATTTCCAGTATAGAGACCGTCCACATCTGTCAAGAGGACTAAAAGGTCTGCTTGGACCATGGCCGCTACCTGGGCACTAAGAGTGTCATTGTCCCCAACCTTGAGCTCATCAATAACGACACTGTCATTCTCGTTGATGATAGGAATTGCCCCACGACTAAGTAGAACTGACAAAGCCTGATGGGCATTTTTATAACGGCGCTTATCCACAAAGTCATCCTGGGTCAGCAAGATTTGTGCAGAAACGATTTGGCGCAAGAGAAGGTTGGTCGTGTATTCTTCCAACAAAAGCCCTTGTCCTACCGCTGCTGAGGCCTGTTTATCAGCAATCTTAGTCGGACGCTTTTTAAATCCTAAGGCTCCAAAACCAGCAGCAATGGCACCCGACGACACCAAAATCAACTCATGACCAGCTTCGTGCAACATAGCCAATTGCTGGGTAATAGCCTTTACCTTACTACGTGATAAACTTCCATCCTCATTCGTCAGAGAAGAAGTCCCCACCTTAAAGACAATCCGTTTGAATTTCATAGTCTCACTCCGATTCTTCATATTTATCCATTATAACATGAATGGCAGGAAATAGAAAAGAGTTGATAGGAAAAAGAAGGCCCTAAAACCTTCTTTTTTACTGCTGTTCTGATTCCGATTTATTTGCACTTGTTTCAGTGCTTTGTGAAGTTGAAGAAGTCAAATCTTGACTAGTTGAAGAACTTGTAATACTTTCGTGTTGACTCGTTTCTTTATTTTCAAGATCTTTTTTCACTACTTCATTGGATTCTTTTATTTCTGAGTTACTTGTATCTCTAGTTGTAGCAGATTTCTCTACCGGAACATCCACTAACCAGGCACCACTTGAATCAACAGTATAGCCTTCTGGTGTCTTACCGTTCACAAGTAATTGACCATTTTCTTTCAAGAAGTACCATTTATCCTTGTCTTTAATCCAACCAACAGCTCGTGAACCGTCTTCCTTATAGAAATACCAATCATTTGCCTTTTTAAGCCAGCCTTGCTTCATAGCTCCTGATTCTTCTAGATAGTAATGATGACCAGAAACTTCTATCTCGCCTGTCTTCATGGTACCAGTAGAATCCATATAGTACCAGGTTTCTTTATCTTTTACCCAGCCCGTTTTCATTTCCCCTGATTGAGCAAAATAGTACCATTGTCCATCAATCTTACGCCATCCTGTTATCATATCCCCATCATTTGATAGATAATAGGTCTGACCGCCAGTATTAAGCCAACCAGTCTCCATCTGATTTTCTTTGTTGAAATAATACCAGCTTCCATTGATTTTCTTCCAATTTTTAGCAGATGCACCAGAGTCTGTCAAATAGAACCAACGATTGTTCCATTTTTTCCATTGATTCTGTAACAAGATACCCGTTTGGTTGAAGTAATACCATTCACCCTTGATTTCATTCCAACCAACTGCATATTCTCCTGTAGAGTCAGGCGCTTGATACCACCAGTTTCCATAAGCACTCTTATGCCAACCAGCTTGAAAACTTGGAATCTGCTTGTAAGAAGTTGAAATATTGACAAAACCATCTTGTCGAATATCAAAAACTGTCGCATCATAGTCTTTGCTGGCTGCGTTAATTCTCTCAATTCCTCGTTCTTTGAGCCAATTGACATACTCACTATCAACACCATTTTTCCAAGGTAAACTATCCGAAGTTTGAACAATCAAACTCGGACTCAAATTTTTAATGAAATCCTTGGTGTTTGATTTATTGGTATCATAGTGATGATTAAACTTCATCAAATCAACTTTTCCAATGAGAGGACCATACTTGTCTTCTGCTCCATGAGCATTATCCAAATCTCCTCCGAGGTAAATTTTCTTACCATTGACTTTCACTACACTAATCAAAGAATTAGAATTGTCATCCCAAATTTTCTTTAATTCACCTGATGAATCAGTTTCATTTTCATAGTTATAGAGTTGAATATCCATGTCCCCAAACTGAAAATGAGCATCTCCTTGTGTAATGTTTTGAATAACTGAAACACCTTTTTCTGCAGAAGTCTGTAAAACCTTATCATAGCCATACAGATTATCCCATAGATGAGTTGGTGTTGTAATCCGACTATCAGAGTATTTTTTCATGTAGATACGACCAACTGGATAGGTTTGCAGTAACTCATCAACGTTTCCAATATGGTCACTATGGGTATGGGTTACCAAAATAAAATCAAGTTTTTGGACACCCAATTCCTTTAAATGTCGCGAAACACGATCTGTCAGAACATGCTTATAAGATGTTTCAATTCCTTCTCTCCATGGGTAACGAGAATCACTTCCATCTGGGAAATCATAATCTTCTCCTGTATCCACCATGGCAAAATGTCCATTACTTTCAAGAATGATCGCATCACTGCCACCTTCCTGAACATTGATAAAGTGGATTTTATTTCCTGAACTTTCTTGAGCTTGAACATTCCCATGAAATGACAAGCATAAAAAAGCACCTGCAAGTGCTAAACTAGTTAATTTCTTTTTCATTCTTACTTTCTCAATCTCTCCAATGTTTCCTTAAAAATCTCTGGGATATCTGCTGTAAATTCCATGGTCTCACCTGTTCTCGGATGAGTAAACCCTAGAGTCTTGGCATGAAGAAATTGCCCATGACCTTTCAAAGTCTTGCGTGGTCCATAGACTTCATCACCAGCAACTGGATGGCCAATATAAGCCATGTGAACACGGATTTGGTGGGTACGTCCTGTCTCCAGTTGCAACTCCACTAAGCTATAATCACCAAAACGTTCCAAAACGTGGAAACGGGTCACTGCAGGCTTTCCTTTAGCAGTCACAGCCTGTTTCTTACGGTCTTTTTCACTCCGGCCAATCGGTGCTTCAATTACACCACGATCATTGGGCAGATTTCCATGAACAATCGCCCAATATTTGCGGAGTGACTTTTTATCCTTGAGTTCTTGGGCAAGTGCTAGATGAGCCTCATCATTTTTAGCAATCATGAGAAGGCCTGACGTATCCTTATCAATACGGTGAACAATTCCTGGACGCAGAACCCCATTAATACCCGACAAGTCCTTAATATGATACATGAGGGCATTTACTAGGGTTCCACTGGTATGACCAGCACTCGGATGTACCACCATCCCTTGAGGCTTGTTGATAACGGTCACATCCTCATCTTGGTAGATGATTTCTAGCGGAAGATTCTCAGCCACATACTCTAAGACCTCTGGTTCTGGCACATGATAAGTGACCACATCGCCCTCTTGGACAGTATATTTAGCCTTCTTGACTTGCCCATTGACCAAGACCTGGCCTGATTTAATTTGTTCATTCGCGAGACTGCGTGATAATTCTGTCAAATCCGACAAAGCCTTATCCAAACGCAGGCCACCAGTTTCAATTTTAATTTCCATTTGTTTCCTCTTTTAGCATTGCAATCAATAAAATAATCACTCCAACCGTCAGATAGCTATCTGCCACATTGAAAATTGCAAAATTGATAAAGTCAAGGTGGAACATATCCACAACAAATCCCTGACTGATCCTGTCAATAAAGTTTCCAAGACCACCCGCAATAATCAAAGTCAAACCCAAGACCATCCAGAGTGAGTCCTCCATGTGTTTATGTAGATACCAAATGGCACCTACCATAACGACCAATGTAATGATAGCAAATAACCACTGCTGGTCTTGTAACATGGAGAAGGCTGCTCCTCGGTTTTGCAGGTAGGTCAAGCTAACGAAATTGGGAATCCAAGAACGTACTTCACCCAGTGGAATCTGCCAGACGATATAGGATTTGACTAACTGATCCAGCGCAATCAAAAGCAGTATAATGACTGCAACTATTCCTCTTTTTTTCATGATTTCCTCTTCTGATCAAAATATTCTTGCATGACTTCTACGAAAAGAGTTCCAGCCTGACTAAGCTCCACTTCCTCACGTTTAACATAGACCATGCGATTATCTAGGTTATCCTTGAGACGAATAACTGTAATGCCATTAACACTATCACTATCTAAAAATCCAGAACCAGTCGCATAAGCATCCGTCCTCTCCAAAATACCATTCAAGGTAGCACGGTCTGTCACGTTGAACATCTGCGAGCTAGCGCTGGTATCAACAAAGTTCTCTGAATAATAAAGGTACTCGTCTTTCTCTTGAGTGAAACGAACCGTTGGTAGATCAGCTAAATCCTCCATGACCAATTCCTCTTTCTGGGCTAAAGGATGCCCCTCACGGAGATAAATGTGGGTATGGAAGGGAATCAATTCAATGACCTCCAGCCCTAGCTTTTCAACCCGTTGCATGATCCCCTTTTTATTTTGATTGTTGAGGTAGATAATGCCAATCTCACTATGCCCTTGCGCTACTTCGTCTAAGATTTGAACAGTAGTTGATTCAAAAATACGGAAGTTCTTATAATCAGGATAGCGCTCTGAAAAGGCCGTAATGGTTGGTGGCAAGAAGTCATAGTGCTGGCTAGCAATGGAAAATTCATCTTTTTCATCTTCAGGATTAGCATACTGATTTTGAAAAATATCAAATCCCTTGACCAATTCTTGCGCTTTTTCATAAAATTCCATCCCACGACGGGTCAAGAAAGTCCCTGAGCTGGTCCGACGGAAAATCTTAAAGCCCAATTCTTTTTCCAAATCACGAACAGAAATAGACAGACTCGGCTGGCTCACATACATCTTTTCAGCAGCTTCACGGAAAGTACCACTATTAGCAATGGCAACAACATAGCGTAATTGTTGAATGTTCATCTTCTACCCCCAACTTCTTTATCTTTTCATTATACCATATTTTAGAAGTTTTCCAAAAAGGAAAAAAGTCTGGAAATTTTCAAGTCTAAGCGAATACTCTAATACCCCAATACAAGAATTAGAATGATATCTTTTTTCAGTCCTCATTTTATTTCAAACAAATAAAAACAGCAAATCTTGTTGATTTACCGTTTAAAACATGATACAAGAAAACTCTCTAAAAATTTCTTTTATTCTATGAATCAACTAGAAAAATCTCTTCAATTCTATTGGCTATATCTGGACTTACTTGCCAAATCCCAACATAAGGTTGTTCAATATACTGTTTTTCTTTCATAGTATATAGATAGACTACACTATCATTTTCTTCATTCTGATGAGTGAATTTGATAATGATGTAATCTTTATCATTTGTCGGTTGATCATTTAAACTTTCTAAAGTTGTGGATTTTGACTGTTTCTGTATCTCCCCAATCAATTTTGAAATTTCTTCTCTCTTGGTTATTGTTTTAACATCTTCAGAAATTTTTTTCTTCAAGGAAATTACAGAGACCGTTTCAGGTTCAGGAAGAATAAGTTTTTTCTTACTGACACAAGCAGATAGGACAAGAAAAGAGATTGAACAGACTATTATAGTGATAATTTTTTTCATACTAGTCCACATCCTTTCCATATCTCTTCTCTCTTACCCGAATACAATTATAATATCAAATCTTAGCAATTTTTACAATATCTTATTCCCTTATAAAAATTGTTCCTGTAAAAGTTTTACATTCAACTATTTTATGATTGTAAAATGAAGTAGCCGACAAATTCGCTTCTTACATTGGTTTTTAAAATATGGGTATCAAACCAAAAAAACAGGCTCTCCGAAAACTCGGAAAGCCTTATTTAATGCTACTTCTAGCTTCCTCGCCTTTATATTTCAAGGCTCGGGATAAAAAGGTTCACTGGACCTTTTTATTTAGCGATTGGGTAAACAGAAACTTGTTTTTTATCGCGTCCTTTACGTTCAAAGCGTACTACGCCTTCAACTTTAGCGAACAAAGTATCGTCTCCACCACGTCCAACGTTTACACCAGGATAGATGTGTGTACCACGTTGACGGTAAAGGATTGATCCACCTGTTACAGTTTGTCCGTCAGCTGCTTTAGCTCCAAGACGTTTTGCTTGTGAATCGCGTCCGTTTGATGTAGAACCTCCACCTTTTTTGTGGGCGAAAAGTTGCAAGTTGTTAAGAGTCATTTTTAACATAATGTTTTCCTCCGTGTTAGTTTTCTGTGATAACTCTGGTTTGGACGAACTCAGAAGAGTCCTCCGATAAGGTTGCCATACCTAAGAAAAATGATTCAAAAAATAACTGCGTCATTTCTCTCTGGTGTGAAGGAAGGTCTCTAGGAATTTCAACCATCAGATAGCCACCTTCATCTTCGTTTAATTCTAAGATTGGTTCATAGCCTGCAAATTTCTCAATCGAATTGATAAAGTTAATGGCAAGCGTAGAAACCGATGCACACACGACATCAAAGCCGTATTCGCCACTCTCGGCGTGTCCAGTAATTTCCGCACTCCTCAGCTCGCCATCTTCGGCTCTCTCAAAGACTGCTTGTATCATGTGTTCTCCTTAAAATTAAGCGTTGATTGCGTTGATGACAACTTTTGTATATGGTTGACGGTGACCTTGTTTACGGTGGCTACCTTTTTTAGGTTTGTACTTGTAAGTAACAACTTTCTTTTGTTTTCCTTGTTTTTCAACAGTTCCAACTACAGTAGCTCCAGCAACAAGTGGAGTTCCGACAACAGTGTTTTCACCACCAACAAGAACAACTTCGTTAAAAGTAACTTCTTGACCAGCTTCAACGTTCAATTTTTCAACGTAGATTGCTTGACCAACTTCAACTTTAACTTGTTTTCCGCCAGTTTTGATAATTGCGTATGTGCTCATTATGCACCTCCTATGATTTTTATGGGTTTCCCCGATTTTTTTGTGAAGACTCGCCTAGCATCGTGGGACAAACCACTTAAACTTGAATAATCAAGCAACGATGTTCGTGCGGTTGCACAGGAACGTGCATAGTCAACTCTTCAAGTATAGCATATCTCCTATTTTCTTACAAGTAATAACACCTAAAATGAAGCTTTTTCTTTTACTTTTTTCCGCCACGAGGCAAAAAGCATGCTGAGGTAAAAAATGCTCATCATAATAGGAACACCAAGAATGGTCTTTTCATGATAGAAAATCGTCAAATAAGCTGAAAAGACAACGCCAAGGACAAAACTACTAAGCAGGCTAACAAAGATAATCCCTTCACGTAAAAAAGGAGTGTGCTTGGTCCGAAAATAATCTCCAAAAGCCAGCATGGTCCGTTTGATATTCCCTGTCATAAACGCGTTATTATAAGCTATACCTGACACTTCTCCAAAAGCAGTTGTCACCAGGCCCATACAAAAGGCCAAAGGCGGTACTAGATAGATATTATCTACAGTTTGCGGTACAAAACCAATAATGATTGATAAGATTGCCAAAGGAATCAGTGACAGAATTGGCTTTTTCACAATTCTCAATTTTTCCTTATAAACAGTTAATAAAAAGACCCCCATCATAAAAGCTAGTAAGGTCATTACTTTGGCACTGGCATCTGACACATTGTGTTGAATGAGTCCCACTGATAAAAAGACTACATTCCCAGTTTGTCCAGCTACAAGAGTATTCCCTCGCACAATAAAAGTATAGGCATCTACATAACCTGCACAAAAAGTCAAAAAAAGCGCTAGCCTCTTAGACTGACGTGATATTTTTCTTATAGGTAATAACCTCATTTTCCCTCCCATTTCATTTACTCATCTCATTATTGTACCACTTTCTTTGAAAAAGGCCTAGTAGCTTATTTGAAATTTTTTACCCTCTGTTGGATAGTCCCGTCTATCTATGTTATAATGAAAGAAGGATTTGAAATCGGAAAAGGAGTAACTATGCTTAAATTAGGTGTCATCGGAACAGGGGCTATCAGCCACCACTTCATAGAAGCAGCCCATTCCAGTGGAGAATACAAGCTGGTCGCAGTCTATTCTAGAAAACTAGAAACTGCAGCAACCTTTGCTTCTCGCTACCAGAATATCCAACTCTTTGATAAAGTAGAGGACTTCTTCAAGAGCTCCTTTGATGTGGTCTATATTGCTAGCCCAAACTCCTTGCATTTTGCTCAAGCCAAGTCTGCCCTGTCTGCAGGAAAACATGTCATTCTTGAAAAGCCAGCCGTCACTCAACCACAAGAATGGCTAGATTTGAGACATATAGCTGATAAAAATCACTGTTTTATCTTCGAAGCGGCACGGAACTACCATGAAAAAGCTTTCACTATCATCAAAAACTTTTTAGCAGACAAACAAATTTTGGGAGCAGATTTCAACTATGCCAAGTATTCTTCCAAAATGCCTAACTTGTTGACTGGGGAGACACCAAATGTCTTCTCAGACCGTTTTGCTGGTGGAGCTCTTATGGATTTGGGGATTTATCCCCTCTACGCTACCGTTCGTCTCTTTGGAAAAGCTAAGGATGCAACCTATCAGGGGCAACAGCTTGACAATAGCATTGACCTAAATGGAGATGGAATCCTCTTCTACCCTAACTATCAAGTTCATATCAAGGCTGGAAAAAACATCACTTCCAATCTCCCTTGCGAGATTTATACGACAGATGGTACCTTGACCCTCAACACCATCGAACATGTTCGCTCAGCTATTTTTACCGACCATCAAGGCAATCAAGTCCAACTCCCTATCCAACAGACTCCTCATACGATGACTGAGGAAGTCGGTGCATTTGCACACATGATCCAGCAACCAGATCTGAATCTCTACCAAACTTGGCTGGAAGATGCAAGTTCAGTTCATGAGCTACTATATACTATGCGCCAGACTGCTGGCATTAGATTTGAGGCAGAAAAATGAAAACCAAACTACCGACTGAATGGCAAGAATTGAGTAACCAACTCGGTTTCCAGAAATTCACCCCCATTCAAACTCAACTATTTGAGCCCATTCTTGCTGGAGAAAACCTCCTAGGAGTGAGCCCAACAGGAACTGGTAAGACCCTAGCTTACCTTCTACCAAGTCTTCTCAGACTACAAAAGAGAAAAGCCCAACAACTCTTGATTCTAGCACCAAATACTGAGCTTGCTGGACAGATTTTTGATGTATGTAAAACGTGGGCTGAAGCTATCGGCTTAACTGCCCAACTCTTCTTATCAGGTTCGAGTCAGAAACGCCAGATTGAACGCCTAAAAAAAGGACCAGAAATTCTGATTGGAACCCCTGGCCGTATCTTTGAACTAATTAAATTGAAAAAAATCAAGATGATGAATGTGGAAACCATCATCCTGGATGAATTCGACCAATTGCTCGATGATTCTCAGATTCACTTTGTCGAGAAAATCACTCACTACGCACCGCGTGACCACCAACTCGTCTACATGAGTGCGACGACCAAGTTTGACCAAGAAAAGATTGCGCCTAACACACGTACCATTGATCTTTCCGACCAAAAATTGGACAACATCCAGCACTTCTACATGCAGGTAGATCAACGTCACCGAGTGGATATGCTACGAAAACTGTCTCATGTAGAGGATTTCCGAGGTCTTGTCTTTTTTAACAGCCTATCAGACCTTGGAAGTGCAGAAGAAAAACTACAGTATCGGGATATCTTGGCTGTTTCCCTCGCTAGTGATGTCAATGTCAAGTTCAGAAAAGTCATCTTAGAAAAGTTTAAAGACAAGCAACTAACCCTACTTCTCGCAACAGACCTTCTGGCTCGTGGAATTGATATCGATAGCCTCGAATGTGTCGTAAACTTTGATGTTCCTAGAGATAGCGAAACCTACACTCACCGTGCTGGCCGTACTGGTCGTATGGGCAAGGAAGGTTACGTTATCACTCTCGTCACTCATCCAGAAGAAATCAAAAAACTTAAGAAGTTTGCAAGTGTACGAGAAATTGTCCTAAAAAATCAAGAACTCTATGTAAAATAAAGCCCTCATTGAGGCTGGGCAAAAAGTCTTTAAAATCAAAAACGCATAATATCAGGTATTGAACCTTGATATTATGCGTTTTATTGTGGGAAATTTTACTTCATTTTCTCCTAAAATTGAGTTTTTATCTAGCCTCTTTTTTGTAAAACTACATAAGATTCGTAGTAAAAAAACTCTCCAACTATTTTATTATACCATATAAATTAATAAATAAATAGACTTGTTTTTTTATTTTTTTGACGTATACTAATAATAGAAAACGCTTAAAATTAAATAAAAGGAGATTTTATGAGGAAAGTAAATAAGGACATTTTATTCTTAACCGGAATCATAGTTTTATGTTTTGGTTTTTTATTATTTCACATCAACCCCTATTATGCTGGACCCGATGAGACACTGAAAGGAAGAATAAATTTATTCTTTTGGCAGCTATATTGGAGACCTATAGGAACTCTCAGTATCCTTTCGGGTTGCATTATGACTTTCAAAGGATTGAAAAAATAATCTTTTGATCATGAAGAATAGACATTTTTTTATGATTAAATTGAAATTATTGTTTTTCTCTGTTCTATCAAATCTATTTTTCTTAATCACAACATCTACGGTTTTTGCTGATGTCTATCCTTGCACAAATTATGAAATTGTATCTAATCGTGTTGTAAAAGATATCAACACAGGAGAGTTATTGTCATTTTATACGACTGAACTTAGAGACGCCTATTTAGAGTCTAAATCTACGTATCAGACTCGTTCTAATGCAACTGGTGTTGCAGACTATAGAACTAGCTCCTCTCACTCTTATAAGAGCAGCGCTACATCAGGATCTCTAAGTTCAACTGCTTATGGTGGAAAAGCTGGAGCTACCCTAACTTTAAGTGCAGCTGTTAGCTTTTCTGCTCCTGAGTCTGGATTTTGACTTAGTTTAAATCACTCAGTATCCCATAACGTACCACCCTACACTTATGGTTACATCAGGCTAAAAGCATCTTACATAGTAAATGTTCGTAAACTAGAAGTTAGATACTTAGGAACTAACAAATGGGTTCCAGCTGGTGAAACCTCTACTATATCGAATGTTAGTGTTTGGAGCGAACTAGTCACTTGAAAATAACTTATTAGATGGATCTGGACTTTATCAGGTCTATCTTTTTATTTTTTTAAAAAAAGGCTCTATAATATTTGTAGTGGGTAAATCCCCTATAGATATTATGGAGCCTATTT
>OCLG01000050.1_pt1 | contig 84299 bp, 86 predicted proteins | sample 1548111 | NCBI WGS metagenome assembly OCLG01 (sample SAMN05301508, study PRJEB22388) | human oral metagenome | isolation source: Infant 2 DOL 28 oral | host: Homo sapiens | place: USA: Pittsburgh, Magee-Womens Hospital of UPMC | collected 2013/2014 | reverse complement strand
AACCCGAAGGAGCGGATTTACAGTCCGCCGCGTTTAGCCTCTTCGCTATCTCTCCTACAATCAACATGGACTATTATATCATGAAAATTTCAAAAAAACAAGACTTATTTTGCTAAATTATAATTTTCAATCAAAATTTCCACAGCTTTTTCCAATTTTTTATAAAAACTATCGACATTCCCATTCTTTATGATGGCAAATTGTCCATCTAATTCGGCAATTTCTCCGATAACTTTTTTACCAATGGTCAAGGTATAGCCTTCAAAACTGTCTTTTCCTACATTAACTTTGGCATCTGCTACTTGAATTTCGATTTTTTTATCTTTCTTACTCATTTCATACCTCTCTTCACTTTTTCTATTTTACAAGAAAATCCTAAAACTAGCAAGAAAAAACTCTATATCAGGCTTGTCTGATATAGAGTTTTATGCTTTATTTAATGTGTTTTTCTAGTTCTTTTTGGTACTTACCGTTTGATTCCAATTTTTCTTTTTGCCATTTTTTCAGTGCTTCTTCATATTCTTTTGTCGTAACGATATCTTTTTGCAATTTCATTCCTTTAAAGATATATGGGTCACCCTTAATACCAACTTGTGAGTATGGTTTTGAGAATGGCACAACATTACTTACAACCGGAGAACCACCAGATGAGGCTGTCGGCATCAATAATGAACTATCTGTCAACCAAGCTTGAGCCTTGGCATATTTTTCATAGCGCTCTTCAAGATTTGTAGTTTCTGAATCTGCATCATCCAATAATTTCTTATATTGGTCCAAACCAAGTTTAGCTACAACATCCTTATCTTTCCCTTTAGTAATACCAAGGTGTTTCATAGCAGAACCTGATTTAGGATCCATGATATTCAAGTAAGATGCTGGGTCTTGATAGCTTGGAGCCCATCCTGTACTGTTCAAATCATAGTCTTTTTGAGAAGGAACACGCGCTTGTGAAGTGATTGTTTCCTTTTCATTATCTGTCATTTGAAGAACGTCGATGATAACATTTTCAGCACCAAGAGTTGATTCGATTGACTGTTTGAAAGAGTTGCTTTGTTGAACGGCGATGGTATCTGTTTGTTCAACTGGGACATCCAAGTGAATTGGGAATGTTACCCCTTTAGATTCCAAGTCTTTCTTAGCTTTTTCGAAAGCAGCTTTAGCCTTGTCAGGATTGTAGATAGAATCCTTACCGTCAACTAGCTCAACACCTTTCCATTGGTCACCATAGTTCACCAACTCTGCTTGAGCGATTTGACCAAAGTTTTTACCACCTGCTTGTACAAAGTTGTCAGGAACGAGGCTGTTACGAATAATCTTGTCCGCACCGTCTTCACCATTTAGCTGGGCAGCATAAGAATGGCGGTTGAAGGCAAAGTTAATAGCCTGACGGAAGTCCTTATTCAGCATAGCTTCTTTTGTAGAAGTCTTTTGTTCTTCACTTGTTTTCGCAGTTTTATTGTATGACTGACGATTTACGTTAAAGGTGAAGTAATAACTACTTGAGTCCTGTGGGCTATAAGTGATTTTATCTCCGTATTGTTCCAAAGTTGAAGCAAAGTTTGAGCTACTTGGGAAGAGACGGGCTGTCGTATAGGCACCTGAAGAAAAGCTACGAATCAACGATTCCTGATCAGAACCATCGTAGTAGGTCAATTTGATCTTCTCGATTTTTACCTTTTCTTTATCCCAGTAGTTTGGATTTTTCTCGTATTCGATCAACGATTTAGAAGTCAAGGTCTTCAAGATATAAGGACCATTGTAGAGAATTCCTGCTGGAGTAACTGCTCCATAATCTTTACCTGATGCCTTCAAAAATTCTTCATTTACAGGCAACATCGTTGCTGTGGTGACTTTAGAGTTCCAGAAACTTTCTGGTTTGTTTAGGGTATATTCAACTGTGTAATCGTCCAAGGCCTTGACACCAACTGTAGAGAAATCATTGGTCTCACCAGTCATGTAGGCATCCAAGCCCTTGATTGAATTTTGGATGAGAGAGACACCGTCTGACTTGCCGTCAGCTACGTGTTTTAGTCCTGTCACAAAGTCATGGGCTGTTACTTCTGCGTATTCTTCGCCTTCTGAAGTGTACCATTTAACTCCTTTACGAAGTTTATAGGTATAAGTCAAACCATCTTTTGAGACAGACCAATCTTCAGCCAAGGAAGGAATAACATTCCCGTACTGGTCATTTTCCATCAAACCATCCACCACATTCCCGATGACATCTGTTGTAGATGTACGAGTCGCTATACTATAATCCAAAGATGCTGGATCTACTGCATAGACATATGAAAATGTTGTCGGTGCATCTGCTTCTTTATCAGCTTTTCCACAAGCCACTAAAAGAGCTGTTGTGCTCAGGACCACTCCTGCTGTTAAGAGCCATTTTTTCGATTTCATAAAAATCTCCTTTAGTTAATTTTAATCTACTTTTACAATCCAACCTTCTGGCGCTTCAATATCACCAAACTGAATACCTGTCAATTCATCATAGAGTTTACGAGTCACAGGACCTACTTCTGTTTCACTATAGAAAACATGGAAATCATCACTATGTTGAATACCACCAATTGGAGAAATAACCGCTGCTGTACCACAGGCACCTGCCTCTACAAAACGGTCAAGGTTATCAATTGGGACATCCCCCTCAATAGGAGTTAAGCCCAAACGATGTTCTGCCAAATAAAGCAAAGAATACTTGGTAATAGATGGCAAGATAGAAGGACTCAATGGTGTTACAAATTCATTATCAGCTGTGATTCCAAAGAAATTAGCTGAACCGACTTCTTCAATCTTTGTATGTGTCGATGGGTCTAGGTAAATAACATCTGAGAAACGACGTGACTTGGCCAATTTCCCTGGCAAGAGACTTGCAGCATAGTTTCCACCAACCTTAGCCGCACCTGTACCATTTGGAGCGGCACGATCGTATTCATCCTGAATCAAGAAGTTGGTTGGAACCAAACCGCCTTTAAAGTAATTACCAACTGGCATGGCAAAGATGGTGAAAATATACTCCTCTGCTGGTTTAACCCCAATAATATCTCCGACACCAATCAAAAGAGGGCGAAGATATAAGGTTCCACCTGTTCCGTATGGAGGTACATATTCTTCATTCGCACGAACAACTGCCTTACAAGCTTCTACAAACATGTCTGTCGGAACTTGCGGCATCAAGAGACGGTCACATGTACGTTGCAGACGTTTGGCATTTTCCTCAGGACGGAAAAGTTGAATACTGCCATCCTTAGTACGATAAGCTTTTAAACCTTCAAAGGCTTGTTGTCCATAGTGAAGACTTGGAGAAGACTCTGAAATATGCAAGGTTGCATCTTCTGTAAGTTCTCCTTGATTCCATTGTCCATTTTTAAAATGAGCAATATAGCGATAAGGTAATTTCATATAGGAAAAACCGAGATTTTCCCAATCAATCGTTACTGTCATATTCCACTCCTTATTCTAAAAACCTATTTCTTTTATTCTACACTATTTTTCTAAAATAGCAAGTATATTTTGTAATTTTCAGAAAATTTCTTCAATAAAAAGAACCAGCTCTTAGAACTGATTCTTCATTTCACTTATTTAGCTTCAGTAAATACTTCTTTAAGATAAGCGTCAAAAACTTCTTCATCTGAAATGGTGTCTGAAATAAAGCTTCCATTGCTAGTACGTTCTGACAGGTTCAAGTCTTGTAATCGGCTTTCATAGATTGTTCCTTTGTTTGATTGAACAAGCAGAGTTTGGTCGTTCTCTTCCACATCTGTGCTGAAGAGATCACCAATAAAGCCTTGTTCTGCAACCGCTCCTGCCAAAAAGACACGATGCGGTTTGTTTTTCAACTCACGCAAGACTTGTAAGCCACGTTTGGCACGGCTGGTTGCCGAAATTTCGTCAATAGAAACACGTTTCAAACTTCCACGTTGGGTCAAAAGATAGAATGATGAGGTGTTACAGATAAAGGCCGATTGGAGGACATCATCTTCTTTCAGATTCATAGCCTTGACCCCTGCCGCCTTGGCACCAACAACCGGAACCTCTTCGATGTTGAAACGAAGGGCGTAACCGTTTTGACTAATCAAAAGAACATCATCCAGTTTAATCGGCGCTACTGCTACAATCTGGTCTGTCTCGTCTTTGAGCTTAGCATACTTGACAGACTTAGACTTGTAGGTTCGCCATGGAGAGAACTCTTTGCGTTCTACCCGTTTAATTTGACCGAGACGAGTTGCAGTAAAGTAGGTTGTCGCATCATCAAACTGATCCACGACTTCCACATAAAGGATTTCTTCGTTAGTTTCAAAGTTTGTGATGGTTTGGCTCAGATGCTCTCCGATGTCCTTCCAGCGAATGTCTGCCAATTCATGGATTGGTCGATAAATGACATTTCCGAGAGTCGTAAACATCAAAAGATGCTGGGTTGTCTTGGCAGCTTGTACAAAGATCAAACGGTCATCATCACGTTTTCCAATTTCCTCTAGCGTTGAAGCTGCAAAAGAACGCGGGCTGGTACGCTTGATGTAACCAGCCTTGGTCACGCTGACGTAGGTATCTTCCTCGGCAATCAGACTAGCTGTATCAATCTCAATTGCTTTCGCAGTGTCTTCTAAAGAACTCAAACGAGGAGTGGCAAATTTCTTCTTAACCTCACGAAGTTCTTTCTTCATAAGATTGTACATGGTCCGTTCATCTCCGATAATAGCCGCAAGCATGGCAATCTTCTCACGAAGTTCTGCTTCTTCTTCTTGCAAGATAACCACATCGGTATTGGTCAAACGGTATAGTTGCAAGGTTACGATAGCCTCAGCCTGCTCTTCAGTAAAATCATAACTGACCTTGAGATTTTCCTTGGCGTCAGCCTTATTCTCAGAAGCACGGATAAGCGCAATGACTTCGTCCAAGATTGAAATCACACGAATCAAACCTTCGACGATATGGAGACGTTTTTCAGCCTTTTCCTTATCAAAGCGTGAACGCGCCAAAATCACTTCACGACGGTGGGCAATATAGCTAGACAAGATTGGGACAATACCGACCTGACGAGGTGTGAAATTGTCAATCGCCACCATGTTAAAGTTGTAGTTGATTTGCAGGTCAGTATATTTAAAGAGATAGTTGAGAACGAGCTCTGTATTAGCGTCTTTCTTAAGTTCAATAGCGATACGAAGACCGTCACGGTCAGACTCATCGCGAACCTCAGCAATACCAGACACCTTATTATTGACACGAACATCATCAATCTTCTTGACTAGATTGGCCTTGTTGATTTCATAAGGAATCTCAGTAACAACAATTTGTTCCTTACCACCTTTTAGCTTTTCAATCTCAGTCTTGGAACGAACAACCACGCGCCCTTTACCAGTTTCATAGGCCTTCTTGATTTCATCACGACCCTGGATGATGGCTCCTGTAGGAAAGTCTGGCCCAGGCAAAAATTCCATGAGTTTGTCAACTTTTGCCGTTGGATGGTCAATCATGTAAACCGCGGCATCAATAACCTCAGCCAAATTATGGGGAGGAATGTCTGTGGCATAACCAGCTGAAATCCCAGTCGAACCATTGACTAAAAGATTTGGGAAAGCTGCGGGTAAAACAGTTGGTTCTTTTTCGGTATCGTCAAAATTCCAAGCAAAGGGAACTGTCTTTTTCTCGATATCCTGAAGAAGGTAGCCTGCAATCTCAGACAAACGCGCCTCAGTATAACGCATGGCCGCAGGCGGATCTCCGTCCATAGAACCGTTATTACCGTGCATTTCAACCAAAATCTCACGATTTTTCCAGTCCTGTGACATACGAACCATGGCATCATAGATAGAACTGTCACCGTGTGGGTGGAAATTCCCCATGATGTTACCGACAGACTTGGCCGACTTGCGGTAACTCTTATCAAAGGTATTGCCATCCTTATTCATAGAATAAAGAATGCGACGCTGAACCGGCTTCAAGCCATCACGAATATCTGGCAAAGCCCGGTCTTGAATAATGTACTTGGAGTAGCGACCAAAGCGCTCTCCCATGATGTCCTCCAGGGACATATTTTGAATGTTACTCATATAGGATACAAAGCCCATAAAATACAAATGGAAAATATAAAATTCTTGAAGTAAGCAAGCTCAGCAGAGAATTTATCTTTTTCACACATCATTCAGGGCGTGTTCAACTCCTTTCAAAGAATGTAGAGTAGGTTTTTATACAGTAAAAGATATTTTACGGGAATTAGTCCCACGTTCAGTTGCCGTAAGAAACCAAACAATCCTTTCTGTAGTTTAATCTTTTAAATTAGTCAGCAATTAAGAATTCTCTCCTCAGCATATTGAATCATCTCCTCAGCTACTTCTTTATCGTAGTCAAAGCCCATCTTGTGAGCAAGTCTTTGAGCTTCTCTATGGAAAAGTTGCATCGTAGCCAATAAAGACTGAGTGATTTTATCTATACTTGAAAAATCAAGCAAATCTGAGAATTCCTTTTCTTTCTCAGTGGGTAAATAGTTAAAAAGATACTTATAATTCTTGCCTATGTCGACTACTCCCCTATTACTTGCAACCTGCCAAGCCAAAATTTTCAAGAATTCTTGTTGACAAATGCCGTAGAGATGGTCAGTCGCGTAGATGACTTGCTTACGACAGATTCCTTTGACCACGTAGGCTGACACCCACCAAAATTCATTGCAGGATTTTACAAAATTCGTTTCAGTAGCTGGGCTTGCCCAGTAACGCTCTAAATTTTGAGAATAGGGTTCAAATAAATGTTCTGGATCTTCTAAAACAGTGAATCCGGCCTCACTATCCACCCACTCTTTGATGTGCTCTTTTGGGCAAAGAGTCAAATCGATACGGTTGCCATCTTCAAAGAGCATGAGATAAAGACGACGATGGTCAAAAACAACCTCTTGCTCTATAATTCGTTTTCCGAAATAGTCCAACCAAGAAAGGTCACTCATCAGATTATCAAAATCATCCACGACATAGACCACATCGTAGTCTTGAAATTCATCTTTTGGAGCATTTTGGTTTGTCCGTGAACCAGACATAGCGACAGCTTTGACTTGTAAAGTTTTGGCAGTCTGTAAAATCAGATCTAGCATTTCTGTTTCAGCTCTCATGTTGATACCCATTCATTAAAAAGCGACTTAAAACACCGTCGCTTCTTCCAGCGTAAACTTGACATTATCCTCAATCCACTTACGGCGTGGTTCTACCTTATCACCCATTAGGACATTGACGCGGCGTTCGGCGCGGGCTAGATCTTCAATTGTAACACGGATAAGAGTACGCGTTTCTGGGTTCATGGTTGTTTCCCAAAGCTGGTCCGCATTCATCTCACCAAGACCTTTATAGCGTTGGAGGGTAGCACCTTTACTAAATTGTTTACGGAGCTCTTCTAGCTCACCGTCCGTCCAAGCGTAGGCCACTTCTTCTTTCTTACCTTTACCTTTGGACATCTTATAGAGAGGTGGGAGGGCAATATAGACATGTCCTGCTTCGACTAGCGGACGCATGTAACGGTAGAAAAATGTCAAGAGCAAGGTCTGGATATGGGCACCATCGGTATCCGCATCGGTCATGATAATGATCTTATCATAGTTGGCATCTTCAAGGGAGAAGTCTGCTCCGACACCTGCACCGATGGTATAAATCATAGTGTTGATTTCTTCATTTTTGAGAATATCCGCCATCTTGGCTTTGGCTGTATTGATAACCTTACCACGAAGAGGCAAGATAGCTTGGAACTTACGGTCACGGCCTTGTTTGGCAGAACCTCCGGCAGAATCTCCCTCGACTAGATAGAGTTCGTTCTTAGCTGGATTTTTAGACTGGGCTGGCGTTAATTTGCCAGAAAGTAAGCCCTTGTCTTTTTTGTTTTTCTTGCCATTTCGGCTCTCATCACGCGCCTTACGTGCCGCTTCACGAGCATCACGGGCCTTAATAGCCTTGCGAATAAGATTTGAAGCCAATTCCCCATTTTCCATAAGGAAGAAGGTCAACTTATCCGCCACAATGCCATCCACAACTGGGCGAGCTAGTGGACTTCCTAGTTTGTCCTTGGTCTGTCCTTCAAACTGGAGGTGTTCTTCAGGAACCAAGATAGAAAGAACGGCCGCTAGCCCCTCACGATAGTCTGAACCTTCAAGGTTTTTATCTTTTTCCTTGAGAAGCCCCGTCTTACGCGCATAGTCATTCATAACCTTGGTGATAGCAGACTTGAGTCCTGTCTCGTGCGTTCCACCGTCCTTGGTGCGAACGTTATTGACAAAGGATAGAATGTTATCTGAAAATCCGTCATTGTACTGGAGGGCCACTTCCACTTGGAAACCATTGTCTTCCCCTTCAAAGTAAAGAACTGGCGTTAAGGTCTCCTTGTCTTCGTTGAGGTAAGAAACAAAGTCTTGTACCCCATTTTCATAGTGGAATTCAATCGCTTCGTCTGTTCGTTTATCAGTCAAAGACAAGGTCACATTTTTCAAGAGAAAGGCTGATTCATTAAGACGCTCTGAGATGGTATTGTACTTGAAATCTGTCGTAGAAAAGATCGTCGCATCTGGCATGAAGGTAACTTTGGTACCTGTTTTAGACTTAGGTGCTGTACCAATTTTATTCAAGGTCGTGACAGGTTTGCCACCATTTTCAAAACGTTGCTTGTAAACTGCGCCATCACGGGTGATTTCAACTTCTAACCAGCTAGAAAGAGCATTGACGACAGAAGAGCCTACCCCGTGAAGTCCACCAGATGTTTTGTATCCTCCTTGACCGAATTTCCCTCCGGCGTGAAGAATGGTGAAGATAACCTCAACTGTTGGAATTCCCATAGCGTGCATTCCAGTTGGCATCCCACGTCCGTGGTCTTGCACAGTCAAACTCCCATCTTTATTGATGGTCACATCAATACGGTCACCAAATCCAGACAAGGCCTCATCGACAGCATTATCGACGATTTCCCAGACGAGGTGATGAAGACCTGCACCATCGGTCGATCCGATATACATTCCTGGACGTTTACGGACCGCATCCAACCCTTCTAGCACCTGAATGGCATCATCATTATAATTGTTAATATTGATTTCCTTTTTTGACACAAGGAACCTCCTATTCGTTCATCTTTACTATTCTACAAGTTTTCCAAGGATTTTGCAAAATTTTTCTTTCTCCGGTGTGACAATTTCAGAAGAGATTCTCTGCCTTTCTTTTCCATTTCATGATATAATAGGAGTATGATTACAATAGTTTTATTAATCCTAGCCTATCTGCTGGGTTCGATTCCGTCTGGTCTCTGGATTGGACAAGTATTCTTTCAGACAAATCTGCGTGAACACGGTTCTGGAAATACTGGAACAACCAATACTTTCCGCATTTTAGGTAAGAAAGCTGGTATGACGACCTTTGTGATTGACTTTTTCAAAGGAACTCTAGCAACGCTTCTTCCAATTATTTTTCATCTTCAAGGCGTTTCGCCTCTCATCTTTGGACTTTTGGCTGTTATTGGTCATACCTTCCCTATCTTTGCAGGATTTAAGGGAGGTAAGGCTGTCGCAACCAGTGCTGGAGTCGTTTTCGGATTTGCACCTGTCTTCTGTCTCTACCTTGCAGTTGTTTTCTTTGGAACCCTCTATCTTGGTAGTATGATTTCACTATCTAGTGTCACAGCATCTATCGCGGCTGTCATTGGAGTTTTACTCTTTCCACTTTTTGGTTTTATCTTGAGTCACTATGACCCTCTCTTCATTGCTATTATCCTAGCACTTGCTAGTTTGATTATCATTCGTCATAAGGATAATGTCGCTCGTATCAAAAACAAGACTGAAAATTTAGTCCCTTGGGGATTGAACCTAACCAATCAACATCCTAAAAAATAAAACGCCAGTTCATTCTGTACTGACGTTTTTTGTATGCTTATTTTGATTTGATATAGTTGATACCATCTGCTTTTGGTGCAACTGCTTTTCCAAAGAAGGCTGCCAAGACAAGAATTGTCAAAACATAAGGTGCGATTTGAAGATAAACCGCAGGCACTCCTTGTAGGAATGGCAATTGAGATCCGATAACAGCCAAACTTTGTGAAAGTCCAAAGAAAAGACTAGAAAGCATGGCTCCGATTGGATTCCATTTTCCGAAGATCATCGCAGCAAGGGCGATAAATCCAGGTCCAACAATAGTTGTCACTGAGAAGTTAACTGAGATTGATTGAGCATAAATCGCTCCGCCAATTCCACCTAGGAAACCTGAAATAATAACCCCTAAATATCTCATCTTGTAGACATTGATTCCCAACGTGTCCGCTGCTTGAGGATGTTCACCAACAGAGCGGAGACGAAGACCAAAGCGAGTTTTGAAGAGAATAAACCAAGCAAGGAACGAGAAGGCAATCGCCAAGTAACCAAGAAGGCTAGTTGACTTGAAGAAGATATCACCGATTACTGGGATATTTGCCAAGACTGGGAAATCAAAGCGTCCAAAAGTCTGACTTAGGTTGTCGGTTTGTCCTTTGTTATAAAGGACTTTCACTAAGAAAACAGCCAAGGCTGGCGCCATCAAGTTCAATACCGTACCGCTGACAACATGGTCTGCACGGAAATGAACCGTCGCTGCTGCGTGTATGATAGAGAAGAGGCCTCCAACCAATCCTGCTACAAGCAAGGATAGCCATGGAGTTGCTGCTCCAAATTGTTCTGCAAATTCAAGGTTAAAGACAACTCCAGAAAAGGCACCCATTACCATAATTCCTTCAAGGCCGACGTTTACGACACCACCACGTTCAGAGAAAACACCACCAATACTTGTAAAGATGAGGGGCGCTGAGTAAATCAGCATAGAAGACACCAAGAGGGTGAGCAAGGTTGTAATAGACATCTTTACTTACCTCCTTTAACTTGTTTTTTCGGTTTGACAAAGCGTTCGATAAGGTAATGAACACTGACAAAGAAGATAATAGACGCTGTTACAATGCTGACAAGCTCAGACGGTACCTGCGCCGCATTCATACCAGGGGCTCCAACTTGGAGAACACCAAATAGGAAGGCTGCAAAGAGAATACCAATTGGTGAGTTGGCCGCAAGCAGACTAACCGCCATCCCGTTAAATCCGACAGCTAATGACGACCCCTGAACATAAACGTTCTGGAAGGTTCCCAGACCTTCAACAGCTCCACCAAGACCAGCCAAGGCACCTGATATAATCATTGATAGGATAATTGTTCGTTTGGCAGAAATACCAGCGTATTCTGAAGCATGTGGATTAAGGCCAACCGCACGGATTTCAAAACCAAGAGTCGTTTTCTTGAGCATGAACCAAATGACTGCAACAGCAATGATGGCAAAGAAAATACCGATATTCATCCGTGAGTTACCAGTCAACTCAGCCAACCAAGGTGTCTGATAGGTTGCATTAGCCCCAACACGAATGGTCGAATCTGTACTTTGCATGAAGTCTTTAGGGAAAGCATGGATAAAGGCATTCCCTACATATAAGACAATGTAGTTCATCATGATGGTTACGATAACCTCTGACGTCCCTAGATAGGCTCTAAGAATACCCGGAATCGCTCCAACAATCCCACCAGCAATCAGGGCAATCACGATAGTCGCTAAAATCATCAACGGACGGGGCATATCTGGATGCGACAGGGCAAACCAACCACTGAGAATCCAACCTGCCAAAGCCTGACCAGGAAGCCCAACGTTAAAGAAACCAGCTCGACTGGCAACGGCAAAACCAAGACCAATCAAGACCAGAGGACCCATAGCACGGAAGATTTCTCCAATTCCACGCAGACTGCCAAAGGCTGTATAGAACAATTCTTCGTAGCCCCAAATAGCATCATAACCAAAGATCCACATGACAATGGCTCCAAGTAAAATTCCTAGGAAGACAGAAATCAAGGGAACCGAAATTTGTTGTAATTTTTTAGACATCACTCTTCTCCTTTCCCAAGTTTCCACCAGCCATCAAGACACCAAGTTCTTGTTTATTGGTTGTTTCTGGTGATACAATACCTTGAATCTTACCATCGTGGATAACAGCAATACGGTCTGAGACGTTTAAAATCTCATCCAACTCAAAGCTGACAACTAGGACAGCCTTGCCATTATCACGCTCTTCAATCAAGCGCCTGTGGATATATTCGATGGCACCGACATCCAACCCACGAGTTGGCTGGCTAACGATAAGGAGATCAGGATCTCGATCAATTTCACGAGCAATAATTGCTTTTTGTTGATTTCCTCCTGAGAGTGCAGCTGCAGGAACAAATTCGCTGGCAGCACGAACATCAAACTCTTCCATTAACTTTTTAGCATAAGAAGTAATATTTGAATAGTTCAAAATTCCATTTTTACTATGTGGTTCTTTGTAGTAGGTTTGAAGGGCAATATTTTCAGAAATCATCATTTCCAAAATCAAGCCATCACGGTGACGGTCTTCTGGAACGTGCCCAACACTCAACTCTGTAATTTGTCGTGGGTGCAAGCCTACAATTGAATCTCCTTTTAGCTCAATGCTACCAGATTCAACCTTGCGAAGACCTGTAATGGCTTGAATGAGTTCAGACTGACCATTTCCATCAATCCCCGCAATCCCAACAATCTCTCCAGCACGAACATCCAAGGAAAGATTTTTCACAGCTGGGACACCGCGATTTTCATTGACCACCAAATCTTTGATTGACAAGACCACTTCTTTTGGTTGAGAGGCTTGCTTCTCTGTTTTAAAGGAAACAGAACGACCTACCATCATTTCTGCCAAATCAGCATTGGTAGCCCCTGCAATTTCGACAGTTTCAATTGATTTCCCACGACGGATAACTGTAACGCGGTCAGAAACTGCGCGAATCTCGTCTAACTTGTGGGTGATCAAGATAATTGATTTTCCTTCTTTGACAAGATTTTTCAAAATAGCCATCAACTCATCAATTTCTGATGGAGTCAAGACAGCCGTTGGTTCGTCAAAGATAAGGATATCAGCCCCCCGATAAAGGGTTTTTAAAATTTCTACACGTTGTTGGGCTCCAACTGAGATATCTGCTATCTTGGCAGAAGGGTCAACAGCTAAGCCATAACGTTCAGAAAGAGCCTTGATTTCTTTGCTAGCTCCAGCGATATCTAGCACACCATTTTTAGTCAATTCACTACCTAAAATGATGTTTTCAGCCACTGTGAAGGCTTCTACCAACATAAAGTGCTGGTGAACCATTCCGATTCCCAAGCTAGCCGCTTTAGATGGTGAATCGAGATTGACAACTTGACCGTTGACCACAATTTCACCACTAGTTGGTTCAAGAAGCCCTGCTAACATGTTCATGAGCGTGGACTTACCAGCCCCATTTTCTCCTAAAAGTGCATGAATTTCACCTTTTCGTAGGTGCAGGTTGATTTTGTCGTTGGCAACAAATACACCAAACACCTTGGTAATATCACGCATCTCAATGACATTTTCGTGTGCCATGTGCTCTTCCTTTCAGAGTCTTATTTTATTTCAATAAAACTTGCTAGTTTGCCTAGTAGCAAGCTTTACTGAGACAAAATGACTTTGTCTCAACTCTTAAAAAAGCGGCCGAGGGCCGCTTCCTAAGAAATGACTTCCATCCATTATTTTTCAGGAACTTTTACGCTTCCATCAAGGATTTTAGCTTTAGCATCTTCAACAGCTTTTTTACCTTCTTCTGAAAGGTTTGTTACTGCCAAGTCAACCCCTTTATCTTTCAATGAGTAAACGATCACTTGACCGCCAGGGAATTCACCTTTTTCTGCTTTGTTAGCAATATCTTTTACAGTTGTACCAACTTGTTTCAAAGTAGATACAAGAACGAAGTTTGATTCTTTACCATCTTTAGAAGTGTACTTACCTTCTGCTACTTGGTCACGGTCAACACCGATAACCCAAACTTTTTCATTTTCAGGACGGCTTTCGTTGAGTGATTTTGCTTCTGCAAAGACACCAGCACCTGTTCCACCTGCTGCTTGATAAACAACGTCTGCACCAGCTGCGTATTGTGCTGCTGCAATTGTTTTACCTTTAGCAGCATCACCAAATGAACCTGCGTAGTCAACTTGTACTTTGATAGATGGATCTACTGACTCAACACCAGCTTTAAATCCAGCTGCAAAACGTGAGATAACTTCAGACTCAATACCACCTACAAAACCAACTTGTTTTGTTTTAGTTGTTTTAGCTGCTGCAACACCCGCAAGGTAAGCAGCTTCGTTATCAGCAAACGTTACGCTAGCAACATTCTTTTGATCTTTAATCACATCATCAATCAAGACATAGTTCAAATCAGAGTGGTCTTTTGCTGCTTCTTCAACCGCATTGTGAAGGGCAAAACCAACACCGAAGATTAGGTTGTAGCTTCCAGCCGCTTGTTGCAAGTTGTTAGCGTAGTCAGCTTCACTTGTTGATTGGAAGTAAGTGAAACCTTTATCTTTTGAAAGATTGTGTTCTTTACCCCAGTCTTGCAAACCTTCCCAAGCTGATTGGTTGAATGATTTGTCATCAACACCACCAGTATCAGTGACGATTGCTGCTTTTGTCTTCACATCAGAAGATGAAGCTGCGTTACGAGAAGAGCGGTTACCACATGCAGCAAGTCCAACTGCTGCCACTGCAACTAGACCAAGGCCTAGCCATTGTTTCTTGTTCATTACTGAACCTCCTAAATAAGATGTGCAACGATGTTGCAAGTATGGATTGGTTGGCCACAAGGACCGTGCCACTCAGAGAGCGACTCAGACTAGTTTAAGTCTGTAAAAGAGTATGGAAGTAACTCCCCGACCGTCATCTCGACCGTCGATTTATCTTTTGCGACTAAGGTCACTTTTAGATCTTGTTCAAAAAATTCAGCCATCACTTGGCGACAAGCACCACATGGCGAGATTGGTTTTTCAGTTTGTCCATAAACAATCAATTCGGAAAACTCTCTTTGGCCTTCGGAAACTGCTTTAAAAATCGCTGTACGCTCTCCGCAGTTGGTCAAAGGATAGCTAGCATTCTCAATATTGACACCTGTATAAGTGCTACCATCTTTTGTCACTAAAACAGCTCCGACTGGAAAATGAGAATAGGGCACATAGGCTTTCTTGCTGGTTTCAATTGCTAGTTCAATCAACTCAGTAGTCGCCATCAGCCAATTCTCCTTTTAAAATGGCTACCCCAGCTGACGTTCCAATACGGGTCGCCCCTGCTTCTACAAATGCAAGAGCATCTGCATAAGAACGAGCTCCGCCGGCAGCCTTGACACCCATTTCTGGTCCAACTGTTTCACGCATTAATCTAACATCTGCTACCGTAGCACCACCAGTTGAAAAGCCAGTTGAAGTTTTTACGAAGTCAGCTCCCGCTTTTTGAGCTAATTGGCAAGCCACAACTTTTTCTTGGTCTGTAAGAAGACAAGCTTCAATAATGACTTTCACTAACTTGTCACCACTTGCTTCTACAACAGCACGGATGTCCGATTCAACCAAATCAAGATTACCTGTTTTGAGAGCTCCAACATTGATCACCATATCAATCTCGTCTGCACCATTTTGGATAGCTTCTTTTGTTTCAAATGCTTTCACAGCTGAAATTGTTGCTCCCAAAGGGAAACCTACTACTGTGCAGATCTTGACATCTGTGCCTTCAAGCCCTTTTTTAGCATGTTCAACCCAGGTCGGATTAACGCAAACACTGGCAAAATCATACTCTCTAGCTTCAGACAGCAAACAATCAATTTGATTTTCTGTCGCATCTTGTTTCAAAAGTGTATGATCGATATATTTATTTAATTTCATATTCGGATTCTCCTGCAGTTTATGAGATTATTTCTATGATTTCTCGTAAACTTTGCACACTATCATTTATTTTAACATATTTTTGAAAATCTGTAACTAGCTGAGGAGAAATTTTTCCATTTGTGTATACTTTTGCAACAATTTCTCCCTTTTGAACGGAATCTCCAACTTTCTTTTCAAAAACAATTCCTGTTTCATAGTCCAAGGCATCAGACTTGACTGCACGGCCTGCCCCTAGTCTCATAGCATAAAGCCCAAATTCCATAGCTGGAAGAGCTGAAATGACACCCGTTTCATGAGCAGGGATTTCCACCACATGGGTAACATTGACAGGACGATAGAGGTCTTCCAAGTCTCCACCTTGGGCTTGGACCATTTCCTCAAACTTAGCCAGCGCTTGACCATTCTCAAGGTGTTGGCGAACTTCTTCCACTGTCTTGTTCACATTAGCCAAACCAAGCATAATTTGAGCCAATTCGCAGATAAAGTGGGTAATATCCTGACGGCCTTGACCTTGTAAAATCTCCAATGCCTCAAGGATTTCAAGGCGATTTCCAATCGCTCGTCCCAAGGGCTGACTCATATCGGTAATGACTGCAACTGTTTTACGGCCTACTGCTTTCCCTAAATCCACCATGGTTTTAGCCAATTCACGCGCCTCATCAACCGTCTTCATGAAGGCACCCTCACCGACAGTCACGTCTAGCAAAATAGCATCAGCCCCTGCCGCAATTTTCTTGCTCATCACCGAACTCGCAATCAAAGGAATCGTGTCAACAGTTGCGGTCACATCACGAAGGGCATAGAGAAGCTTATCCGCTTTGACCAGCTGGTCTGATTGCCCAATGACAGATACACCAATATCCTGAACTTGATGAATGAAATCCTCTTGACTACGTTCTACTTGATAGCCCTTGATTGATTCTAATTTATCAATCGTTCCACCCGTATGGCCGAGACCACGACCACTCATTTTCGCGACTGGAACTCCAAAACTCGCTACTAAAGGAGCTAAAATCAAGGTCACCTTGTCACCAACACCACCCGTAGAATGCTTGTCAACCTTAACCCCATCAATAGCTGATAAATCAAACTCTTGCCCTGTCTGAACCATTTTCATGGTCAAATCAGATATTTCTCGAGTCGTCATTCCTTTGAAATAAACAGCCATAGCAAAGGCAGACATCTGATAATCAGGGACAGTTCCTGACACATAGCCTTCAACTAGCCATTCAATTTCACTCGAAGTCAGTTCTTGACCATCTCGTTTTTTTTGGATTAAATCAACTGCTCTCATTCTTTCACACTTCTAAGGATATAATATCCCTTATCTTTTTTGACGATTTCACAATTGCCAAACACTTCCTCCATCTTTGACTTGGCGCTTGGAGCCCCTTGTTTTTTCTGGATAACGATTGTTAAATCTCCACCAGTTTCCAAGAAATCTTTACTTTTCTCAATGATTTCATGAACCACTTGCTTGCCCGCACGGATAGGAGGATTTGAAATGACATGGTCAAATGTGCCTTCAACTTGTTCATAGATGTTGGACTGGAAAATCGTCGCTTCTACTTTATTTCGTTCAGCATTTTGTCGCGCCAAATCCAAGGCACGATTATTGATATCAACCATGGTCGCCTGAACCCCATAAGCCTTAGCCAAGGATAAGCCCAAAGGCCCATAACCACACCCTACATCAAGGACAGTCTCTCCTTGGTTGACCTCTAGACACTTGAGCAAGAGTTGACTGCCAAAGTCAACCATTTTCTTGCTAAAAACACCCGCATCCGTCAAAAAGGTCATTTTTTCTCCCAATAAGTCCACTCTCAACTCATGAATGTCGTGAGCAGCGTCAGGATTTTCTGCATAATACATTTTACTCATGAAACTATTTTACCATAATTTGACTTAAATTGTAAATCGTTTACAAATTGATAATAAAACGAAAAAGACTGAAGAAAGCTAGTAAGTAAAACATTTTCTTCAATCTCTTTAAACACTTATAAATAATAAGCCATTTAGAACTAGAAATATCATAATTAGGATATAACAAAATGTTTATCATCTATAATTAGGCGCATTCTTATTACTATTGCTTAACCTTCAGATACTTAATTATCAACAAAATTCCCAACAGGATGTTTAGATAAAAGCCCAACTGATACGTTTTTGTCAGGATTTCCCAACTTGTCCAAAGTCGTACCAAATCTTCTAGCGACATGCGGAAGAAATAACCCTCTGTAGCAATCCATAGAACTAAAAAGAAATAACTACCAGCAGCAAGCCATTTCGTCCACCGTTTTTTTAGTAGGCAAGCAATCAAGAGCGAACAGATAAAGATAGCTGTTACAATAGCATGTTCCATCAAAAAAGTAAAACCGTAATAGATTTCCACAAAGCGTCTACCATTATCCGCATTCGCCCCTTTTATAAAAGGTAGTGCAAAACTTAAAATAAAACAGAGTTCCAGTATATAACTTTTTAAGATTTTCATAGTACACCTCCTATAAATTGTGAATCCCAAAGCCCCCTTTATTGGCTTATAAGTCAGGAGAAAGTAGCTCCTACTTCATCTATAAATTGGTCAACCTCTATCTACCTCTATTATATGATATTGACTTACTACATTCAAGAAACCGCTTTATTTTTTTAGCTTTTTATGGTATGATAAACAAAATATCTAGGGGAAAACAAATGACCAACGAATTTTTACATTTTGAAAAAATCAGCCGCCAGACTTGGCAATCGTTACATCGAAAGACAACACCTCCTTTGACAGAAGAGGAATTAGAATCCATCAAGAGTTTTAATGACCAGATTAGCTTGCAGGATGTTACCGATGTCTATCTCCCCCTAGCCCATCTCATCCAGATTTACAAGCGTACCAAGGATGATTTGGCCTTTTCAAAAGGGATTTTCCTTCAACGTGAAAGCAAGTCCCAGCCTTTTATCATTGGGGTTTCTGGGAGTGTTGCCGTTGGAAAATCCACAACCAGTCGCCTACTTCAAATCCTACTGTCCCGTACACTTACAGATGCTAGGGTTGAGTTGGTAACAACCGATGGCTTTCTCTATCCCAACCAGACCTTGATTGAGCAAGGGATTCTAAATCGTAAGGGATTTCCTGAAAGCTATGATATGGAAGCTCTTCTCAACTTCCTGGATCACATCAAAAATGGACAAGATGTAGATATTCCTGTCTATTCTCATGAAGTCTACGACATCGTACCTGAGGAAAAGCAGAGCGTCAAAGCTGCTGATTTTGTCATTGTTGAGGGAATAAATGTCTTTCAAAATCCACAAAATGAGCGTCTCTACATTACTGACTTCTTTGACTTTTCCATCTATGTTGATGCTGCAGTCGATGACATCGAGAGTTGGTATCTAGACCGTTTCTTGAAAATGCTGAGCCTAGCCCAAAACGACCCTGATAGCTACTATTATCGTTTTACACAAATGCCGATTGGGGAAGTGGAATCCTTTGCCCATCAGGTCTGGACCAGTATCAATCTCACAAATTTACAAAATTATATTGAACCAACTAGAAATCGTGCAGAAGTGATTCTTCATAAAACAAAGAACCATGAAATCGATGAAATTTACTTAAAAAAATAATTTTCCCTTGTCAAAACGTAAGTTTTCAGATATAATGGTATAGTTAGTAAATATGGAGGTAAGAACATTGGCAAACATTAAATCAGCTATCAAACGCGCTGAATTGAACGTTAAACAAAACGAAAAGAACTCAGCTCAAAAATCAGCTATGCGTACTGCTATCAAAGCTTTCGAAGCAAACCCATCTGAAGAACTTTTCCGTGCTGCTAGCTCAGCTATCGATAAAGCAGAAACTAAAGGTTTGATTCACAAAAACAAAGCAAGCCGCGATAAAGCTCGTCTTTCAGCTAAACTTGCTAAATAAGAAACAGTCCATAGAGGCTGTTTTTTTGTCCCCAAATAGGAAAAGGTAGAAAATGAAAATCGCAATTATCGGATATTCTGGTGCTGGTAAGTCAACTCTAGCTGAAAAGCTGTCTCACTGCTACTCCATCCCAAAACTTCACATGGACACACTCCAATTTCAACCCGGTTGGCAAGACAGTGATCGTGAATGGATGTTGACCGAGATGGAAAATTTTCTCACAAAGCATGAAGCTTGGGTCATTGATGGGAATTATTCTTGGTGTTTCTATGAGGAAAGAATGCAGGATGCTGACCAAATCATCTTTCTCAATTTTTCTCGCTGGAATTGTCTGCTACGAGCCTTTAAACGATACCTCACATACCGAGGCAAGGTCAGAGAAAGTATGGCAGCTGGTTGTCAAGAACAATTTAATTGGGAGTTTATCCGATGGATTCTCTGGGAGGGGCGGGCTAAAGCTCAAAAAGAAAATTACCAAAAACTTTGCCAAGAATACTCACATAAAGTCACTATTCTTCGAAATCAGAAAGAACTAGATCAATTTCTGGATAAGAAAAGGAAGTCCTCCAATTCATAAAGAAGGGCTTCCTTTTTGGCTATAATTATTCTGCAATCAAGGTTTCCAAACCGACCTTCATCATATCAGTGAAGGTATTTTGACGTTCTTCTGCAGTCGTGTCTTCATCTGGATTGACCAAACTATCAGAAATAGTCATGATAGCAAGGGCATCAACATGATGTTGGGCAGCCAAATAGTAGAGAGCTGCTGCTTCCATTTCCACAGCCTTGACTCCCCATTTACCAATCTCGATATTCTTTTCAAAGTAGTTTGAGTAAAAGACATCAGAAGACAAAACGTTCCCAACGTGGGTTGTCATACCAAGTTCTTTAGCGATATGGTAGGCCTTGTCCAGCAAATCAAAGCTAGCGATTTGTGGGAAATCGTACTGTGGCCAGTCATTGCGGATGATGTTAGAGTTGGTTGCAGCTGCTTGCGCCAAAACCAATTCACGGACGTGAACATCTTCATTCAATGAACCTGCTGTTCCCACACGGATCAATTTCTTCACACCGTAGTCAACAATCAACTCACGCGCATAAATCGAAATAGATGGCATCCCCATCCCAGTTCCCATGACAGATACACGGTGGCCCTTGTAAGTACCAGTGTAACCAAACATGTTACGCACTTCGTTAAAACAAACAGCATCTTCAAGGAAATTCTCCGCAATAAACTTAGCACGAAGAGGATCCCCAGGAAGAAGAATTTTATCAGCAATTTCACCCTGCTGAGCAGCAATATGGATAGACATAATATAAGATACCAAACCCGTCAAAAAGCAAAGGGAAAATAGGAGTTGGGTGCAGTGAGCGATGCTCGCTAGACCAACTATCTTTTTCCCACTGCTTTTAGGGTGGGTTCAATTCCTTTCTTTCTTAATTTTGATGATATCGAGAAGATTAGACCGGCTTCAATTCAAGCCCGAATTCCCCTTCTCTTCTGAGTTTTTAGAAAAGTTTTCCGCTCGTGTTCAAATCAAAACACACGCTCTACCTTTCTTTATTTTATATTTTATATTGAGAAAGATACCAAACCCGTCAAAAAGCAAAGGGAAAATAGGAGTTGGGTACAGTGAGCGATGCTCGCTAGACCAACTATCTTTTTCCCACTGCTTTTAGGGTGGGTTCAATTCCTTTCTTTCTTAATTTTGATGATATCGAGAAGATTAGACCGGCTTCAATTCAAGCCCGAATTCCCCTTCTCTTCTGAGTTTTTAGAAAAGTTTTCCGCTCATGTTCAAATTAGAACATCTCGCTCTACCTTTCTTTTTTTATTTTTATATTTCATGGCTAGGAAAAATCGGATTCAATCATGACTCCGATAAACCTACTTCTTTTTTATTTCAAACAGTTATTGATAAATTGACAATAGTTTTTAATCTTTTAAGTTAAATCCATAACTAGAAGAAATGGGCATTTCCTACCTAATTACTTTATTATTTGACTTCTGACACAGTATGCTAGCACAAGGAAAGTGGTCTAACATTTTTGCAAATTCATAGGCTAAAACAGCTGTCACTAAGAGATACGGAAGAGAATCTATACCTAGCCCAGTGAAACCTATAACTAATCCAGTTGCAGACCAGGGAGCCCTCAAGGTCACAGACAAAAAGCAAACAGATCCCAAAAGCAAAATGCTTGGCTGGCTACCCCCACCTAGAATCATTCCAAAGAGAGCAGCTCCAGCCATCCCCAAGGCAAAAGATGGCGTAAGTGTACCACCATAGGCCCCTGCCCACAGAGTAATAAGAACAACTAATGCTTTTAATATAAACAAAAGGAGTACTGTTTTGCCATTGCTACCATTCAATACTTCCTGAGCCATCATCCGTCCATTTCCAAGTAGATGTGGAAAATAACTTGCTAATCCAATAAGAAAAAGAAAAGCTGAGGGCAATGTTAGAAGTATTCGTTTATCTTTTATTCTGTTTGAAGACGCTGCCTTACTTAAGCGACCAAAAAGCCAAGCTGGTGGGGTTAAGAAAAGAAGTAATAAGGGAATAATCCATATTTCCTTTAATGACCATGTGATCGATGGAATCTGGTAGAGAGCCTGATCTGAAATAACCAAGCCTGCTATATAGGTTGAGACATAAGTAGTCAAACCGACTAAGATAAATCGTTTAATAGATAGAGCAATTCCTAGGGTTTCAAAAACAAAGAAGACACTTGTTAATGGAACCTGATAGACAGCCGCTAAACCAGCACCAGCACCACAAGCAAGGAGAAAGATGCGATCCTTCATAGACAGTATACATATTTTTCCAATTGGCCCTGCAAATAGAGTTCCAATCTCTCGTGGCGCAGCTTCTTTACCAATAGGCGCTCCCCCTCCAACTGCAATGATCTGACAAATTGAATGAAATAGCTGTCTTAAAAAATGAAGCTTGTATTGTGAAGTCTCATCCTTCATCTGAGCTTTGATGGAATAAATCTTCGACCCTTTTTGCAAGAAGTACCAGACTAAGGACGAGCTAAGACCCACCATTATTAAACTTAGTCCTATCCGTGAAGAGGAAACTCCATCTGTCAAAAATTCACTATGATGCTCTGACTGACCAAAAGCCAGCTCCTCCACCATCTCTAAAAGATAATGGAGAACTATACCAGATAAACCCGAAACTATTCCTTGCAGAATTACTGCTATGAATAATCTAAAATTATAAGGGATTTTTCGAAAAATACTCCTCAATTCTATTAACATGATTACAATTCTGCAAGAATCGCTTTAAGCAAGCCTTTGAAGTCGCCTTTAACACGTTCAGTCACTTCTACAACTTCTTCGTGGTTAAGTTCTTCTTGGAAGCCTGCAGCATGGTTAGTAATACATGAAATACCGAGAACTTTCAAACCTGAGTGGGCTGCCACAATCACTTCAGGAACAGTCGACATACCAACTGCATCTGCTCCCAGTGTCTTATAGGCGCGAATTTCTGCTGGTGTTTCATAAGTCGGACCAGTTACACCGATATAGACACCTTCATCAAGCTTGATACCAAGTTTTTTAGCCACTTCATGGGCAGTAGCACGGTATTCTGGTGTGTAGGCTTTAGACATATCAGGGAAACGTGGACCAAATTCATCCAAGTTTTCACCCATCAATGGGTTTTGCCCCGTCATATTGATATGGTCTGAGATAGCCATCAAGGTACCAGGCCCAAATCCAATACCTCCAGCTGCATTGGTTACAATGACACCTTCACATCCGAGAACTTTCATCACACGTACTGGGAAAGTCACGACTTCAAGAGGATTTCCCTCGTAGAAATGGAAACGACCTTGAAGAGCCAAGACCTTGCGACCTGCAAGTTCTCCATATACCAATTTACCAGCGTGACCGACTACTGTAGAGCGGCCCCAGTTTGGAATATCTGCATAGTCTACTACAACAGGATTTTCGATTTCTTCTGCAAGTTCTCCAAGCCCTGATCCAAGGATTAGACCGAACTCAGGTGCTTGGATTCCCTTGTTTTTCAGAAAAGCAGCTGTTTCTTGGATCTTATCTAAAAATGTCATTGTGTATCTCCTTTATTATTTTTTAGCATTTGACCGATTTTGTCAAAAGTTTTGGCAGTACGAATGGTGATGTTGCGATAAAAAGGCATCTTGAGCAAGTACTTATGATAGGCAGTTGCATAGAAGGATTCCTCAGAGAATTTCCCCCAGAAAATCCCAAGTCTTCCAAAATGAACGATTTCATCTTTCAATTCCAAACTTTCAACTGTCTCAATGACTTGAGCCACATCCAATCCCTCCGTGTAAAAGAGGACATCCTTTCGTGCCAAATCTTTGGTCCACCAATCTGGCAGATTCTTCAGCTCTTCTTCATAATCTTCCTGACTCAGTAAAGAAAAGCTCTGAATAAATGGATAATGGACTGCAAAGAAAGCCTCTAACTTTTCAACCAATCGGACTTTGGGATCTGTCGAAGTAAAGAAAATATTGCCACTGTTGATGTAGGTTTCAACTTTTTCCAGTCCCAACTCTGTCAGTTCTTGCCGAAGCTCCGCCATGACAACTTTATTTTTCCCACCGACATTAATGCCCCGAACAAGTAAAGCATAGCGCGTCATCTTATACCAATTTATCTAAGAAACTTTCCCCAATCATGGCAGTTTCAACACCAAAGTTATCGGCAATAGTCGCTGAGATATCTGCAAAATGTCCTACTGGAATGACACCATTTCCTTTAAAGGCAGGGCTGTAGGCCAACAATGGAATATATTCACGAGTGTGGTCTGTTCCTGCATACGTTGGGTCATTTCCATGGTCCGCAGTAATCAAGAGAAGGTCGTTCTCTCTCATGGCTGCGATAATTTCAGGTAAGCGTTCATCAAACTCATGCAAGCAATCACGGTAGCCGTGAGCATTACGACGGTGGCCGTAAAGGGCATCAAAGTCAACCAAGTTTGTGAATGAGAATCCTTTTTCAAATTCAGCAAGGCCCATGGTCTTCAATAGTGTATCAATTCCATGGCTGTTTGACTTGTTGTGGCCCATGTCATGGTTGATACCAGCACCGTTAAAGATATCGTTGATTTTACCAACAGCATAAGTATCGATACCTGCTTCATTGAGTTTATCCAAAACAGTTGGTGCAAATGGAGATACGGCCAAGTCACGACGATTTGCTGTACGAGTGAAGTTACCTGGTTCACCTACATAAGGACGGGCAATGATGCGACCTAGAAGGGCTGGGCGCTCAAGGGTAATCGAACGAGCGTATTCACAGATACGATACAATTCATCCAGAGGAATGATGTCTTCGTGGGCAGCAATTTGCAAAACAGGGTCAGCTGAAGTATAGATAATCAACTCCCCAGTTTCCATCTGGCGTGGTCCAAAGTCATCGATAACGGCTGTACCTGAGTAAGGTTTGTTAGCTTCACGAATGACCTTGCGTCCTGAGAATTCTTCAATTTTTGTCAAGATTTCTTCTGGGAATCCATTCCAGAAAGTATCGAAAGGTTCTGTAATGTTAAGGCCCATGATTTCCCAGTGTCCAGTCATGGTATCCTTACCAAGAGATACTTCTTCCAATTTTGTTGCATATCCTGTTGGATTGCTTTCAGCTGGAACAGTCTTAAGAGGAGTTTCTCGAGGAATATTTCCAAGACCAATTTTAGCCATGTTTGGGACATTCAAACCAACTGCTTTTGAAATGTGTCCTAATGTGTCAGAAGCTCCATCTGGAACCCCTGCATTGACAAAGTTATTAGCATCTGGTGCAGCACCGATTCCTACAGAATCTAATACCACCAAGTGAATACGATTAAATTTTGACATAGTGTATCTCCTTATTATTTTAGTTATCTTGCTTTTGTTGAAGTTAAAATCTGAACCCCGTCTCGTCCAGCAACGATGACCTTATCCACCATTTGGTTGAATAAGCCGTGCTCTACAACACCAACGATATGGTCCAATTCTTGGCCAAAGGCAATTGGATCCTCGATGACATCCAAGGCCAAGTCAATGATAAAGTTCTGCATATCCGTCACAAAACGTTGGCCGTATTTTTCACGGAAACTTGGTTTGTAGCCAGCTCGCTCAAAACGACGAAAGACTTGTTCTGCACCATACTGAACTACTTCTACAGGCAGTTTAAAAGCGCCCAATTTCTCAACTAGTTTGCTTTCGTCTACCACCCAAATATATTCTTTTGAGGGCGTTGCGACAACCTTCTCCATGAGAAGGGCACCACCACCACCTTTGATTCCGTTAAACTGGCTATCCACTTCATCTGCCCCGTCAACCGTCACATCAACCAAGTCTACTTGGTCAATAGACTTTAGCGGGATATTTAACCCTTCAGCCTGTTTACTGGTCACACTAGAAGTCGTTACAGCAGTAATTTGCAGTCCTTCTTCCTTAATACGACGACCGATTTCTTCTACAAAATAATAGGCAGTAGACCCCGTTCCTAGTCCGACTACCATTCCATCCTTGACAAACTCAGCAGCCTTGATACCTGCCATTTTTTTCAGATTTTCCACTCAAACACCTCCATTAAAGAGCTAACTTTATTATAACATGTATCACTTTTTATTTCATGGATACACTGAAAAAAACCGAACATTTTTATCTATGATTTCTAATTTTCTTTCTCCATGCTTGTATACAGATCAAAAATTCCCAAATCTAGATTTCGAAAGCTCTTTAAAAATTAAAGTTGATTTTTTATCATAAAGATGATTAAATAGGTAAGTACAGAAAAGGAGAAATAAGATGAACCCATTAGATTTGTTTAATCAAGTAAAAGAACTAATCGAGACAAAAGATTTTGAAGCTGCAAAAACATTTGTTGCAGAAAATCAAGAACAGCTTGGAGAATACTTCTCCCAAGCTCAGCAGTTGATTTCTGGTTCAGAAGGTCTAGATGGCCTCGTTGGAAAGATTAAAGGATTTTTCTAAAAGATATAAAGGCGCCTGAAACGATCAGGTGCCTTTTTGAGATATTTTTTTTATTATTTTGGGCAGATAAGAGCTGATTTCCGTCGGCAAGACCACATAATGTTCTTGAGCTAGTTCTTGGGCTATGGCTGAATGAAGATGGGTTGCTACTGCCACACGTTCGTAGAGACTGGCCTGTCGGAATTGGCCTGCAAATCCTGCAATCATTCCAGCAAGAGTATCTCCCATTCCCCCAGTCGCCTGATAGGGACCGCCAACCTGTAACTGGTAATAATCAGATTGGCCAGCTTGCCAAATACGAGTAGCTGGACCTTTTTCTACCAAAATTGTTCCTTGAGGGAAAGAAGTCAGGGCACTAGCTGTTGTATCTTCGTTTTGCTTTTTAATCGTAATTCCAGACAGCTTTTCCCATTCTTTTTGGTGAGGAGTTAAGATAAGCTGGTTAGATGGAAACGACAAACTTGTCCTAGCAAGGATGGTTAAGGCCCCTCCGTCTACAATCAAAATCTGATTCTTTTTTAAGCTAGCAAAGACCTGTTTGACTAGATCTTCTCCAAAAGCATCGTCTCGTAAACCAGGTCCCAGCAAAACAACTTCTGCCTTCTCCAATTGCTCTTTTAACAATTGCTGGTCTTGAAGAGAAAAGGCCATAGCCTCAGGTAAATGACTGTGCAAAGCCGAGATATTTTCCCTATCTGTTCCAACAGACACCAAACCAGCTCCACTTTTAACAGCTGCCAAAGTAGCCATGATGATAGCACCACCATAAGGATAAGTCCCACCCAGCAACAGCAAACAACCATAGTCTCCTTTATGACTGGTACGAGAACGTTCAATAATGACTTTTTCTAGTAAGGTTTGATCAATCACTTTCATCTTTTTTCCTCTCGCATTTATTATACAACAAAAAGGAGGCGCATACCTCCTTTTATAAACTTATTTCTAAAATTTAATATTCATTTCTGCCATTTTAGATATAGCTATAGAAAATACACTTTCCTCAGAAAATTTTTCTCTTATTTTCTATCCAATGTCCGGAGTGCTGCTTGATAAGTTTGCTCCATCAGCATAGTAATGGTCATAGGACCTACACCTCCAGGAACTGGCGTAATATGGCTAGCAAGTGGGGCAACTGCCTCATAATCAACATCCCCACAGAGCTTACCATTTTCATCGCGGTTCATCCCGACATCGATGACAACCGCACCAGGTTTTACAAAGTCAGCAGTCACAAACTTAGCACGACCGATTGCAACAACCAGAATATCTGCTTTAGCAGCCACCTTGGCAAGATTATGAGTCCGTGAGTGGGTCAAAGTCACTGTCGCATTCTTTGCCAAAAGAAGCTGGGCCATAGGTTTTCCAACGATATTGGAACGACCAATGACGACCGCATTTTTACCTTCCAAGTCAATCCCATATTCATGAAACATTTCCATAATTCCTGCAGGTGTAGAAGGAATCATGACTGGATGACCAGACCAGAGACGTCCCATGTTTAGGGGATGGAAACCATCCACATCCTTTTCTGGATCAATGGCCAATAGAACCGCCTCTTCATCAATATGTTTTGGTAATGGTAACTGGACCAAAATTCCATGCCAAGCTGGATCTTGATTGTATTTGGCAATCAAGTCTAACAATTCCTCTTGAGTAATGGTATCTGGAACTCGCACAACTTCACTACGGAAACCAGCCGCAAGGGCTGACCTCTCCTTGTTACGAACATAGACTTGGCTTGCTGGATTATCCCCAACCAAAATCACTACCAAACCAGGTACTAAACCTGTCTCTTCCTTTAATTTTTCAGTCTTTTCAGCCAACTGTCCTTGTAACTTAGCTGCCAGAGCCTTCCCATCAATAATCTGTGTCATATCACTTCTCTTTTCTTTCAAATATCTTCCATTATACCAAAAACTGACAGCACCCTCTAACACTTCTTTCCTAGGCAACCTTATAGTTTCAAACTATAAGAAAAAGCTCGGTTCGAGCTTTTCATTAATCTATATTTTATATGTAAAGTTGGCTACAAATAGCTAAACAAAGCTAACTTATAAAACCTTACTCAAGAAGTCTTTAGTCCGTTGTTCTTGGGTTTGTTCAAAAATCTGTTCAGGTGTTCCATCTTCAACAACCACACCGTCTGCCATAAAGATGACACGGTCTGCCACCTCACGAGCGAATCCCATCTCATGTGTTACGATAACCATGGTCATTCCTGACTTGGCTAGGTCTTGCATAACAGCCAGAACTTCTCCAACCATCTCAGGGTCCAAAGCTGATGTTGGCTCGTCAAAGAGCAAAACATCAGGTTCCATAGCTAAACCACGTGCAATAGCAATCCGCTGTTGCTGGCCACCTGACAAACTCTGTGGATAAGCAGTTGCCTTATCTGGTAAACCAACTTTTTCCAAAAGTTCCTGAGCTCTCTTCTCAGCAACAGCCTTGCTCTCACCTTTGGTCTTGATAGGTGACAAGGTGATATTTTCCATCACAGTCATATTAGGAAAGAGATTGAATTGTTGGAAAACCATGCCCATCTTCTCACGCATGGCAAACAGGTCATTCTTCTTGTCCGTAATATCGACTCCCTCAAAGATAACCTTCCCCTTGGTCGCTTCTTCCAACAAATTCATAGAACGAAGCAAGGTAGATTTCCCGCTTCCTGAAGGACCGATAATAACAACAACTTCACCTCTTTTAATCTCGAGGTTGATGCCCTTTAATACTTCATTCTTTCCAAAGGATTTATGTAAATTTTCAATTTTTATCAAGGTTTCTGTCATTATTTTTTATCTCCTTGTCCCATACGTTTTTCAAAAGCTTTCAAGGCTACTGTCAAAATAGAGGTCATAATCAAGTAATAAAAGGCTGCAAATAAAAGTGGTGTCAAAGGCAAATAGGTTGTTGTAGAAACTGTTGTAGCCCCGTTCCACAACTCCATAACCCCAATAGCTGATAAGAGGGAGCTGTCCTTGATAATGGTGATAAATTCGTTCCCCAATGCTGGCAAAATATTTTTGATAGCTTGTGGCAAAATCACATAACGCATCGCATTTTTAGGACGAATCCCTAAAGAATAGGCCGCCTCTAACTGCCCCTTAGGAACCGCATTAATTCCGGCACGAACAGTCTCAGAAACATAAGCACCACTGTTCATTGAGATAATCAAAATCCCTGGAATCAGACGAGAAAGATCAACACCCAAAATCCCAACCTGAATAGTCGGAGCATTGATGTGCATAAGGGCAAAGGCAATCATAATCTGAACCATCATCGGTGTCCCACGGAAAATCCAAACGTACAAGTTGGCGAGCCAGACAAGCGGTTTAAACTTTGAACGTTGCCCAAAAGCCAAGACAACACCCAGAATGGTTCCTAAAAAGACCACACAGATAGAAATGAGAACCGTCACGACAGCCCCGTAGTTAAAATAAGGTAAATACTTTGGTAAAAAAGAAAAATTCATAGTCACACTGCTTTCTAAAATAGAATACTGTATGATTATAACATGCACTGAATTAAAATTCAAATCTTTTGTCTAATTTATTCAAAAAATCTTTAAGATGGTAGAATTAGCGAGAAATCTTAGTTTTTTCTAGGCAAGTTGGCCTCCTTTATGGTAAAATAGTAACGATAAGAAATGAAGGAGAATCAAAATGGAATCACATTTGGTTAGAATCATCAACCGCCTTGAAGCAATGGCAAAAGACGGCGGAAATTTAAAACGTAATTTTGAACGCGAAGGAGTTGTTGTTGCAGAAGTTGCATACAGCCACGACGAAGAAAACGGCTCAATCTTTACCCTTCGTGATGTCGAAGCTCGCGAAACTTATACGTTTGACAGCATTGACTTGATTGCAATGGAGATTTACGAACTCCTTTACTAATACAAAACAAGCTGGGATTACACCCTGCATGTCTAACCAAAATCCTTTTTGTCTCACAAATAGGATTTTTTTATAGTCTAAACTCACAAAAATTTTCATTGTAACAACTTCTCAAAGCTGCAATCTTTTTACTTGCTTTACACCCCAATCCTGTTATAATGAGAGTATAGAAATTTGACTATTTTTGACCATTAAACAGGTCAGGCTAAATAAAGAAATGAGGTAGATGTATGCTTTGTCAAAACTGTAAAATCAATGACTCAACGATTCATCTTTATACCAATCTCAATGGAAAGCAAAAACAAATTGACCTCTGTCAAAACTGCTATAAGATTATCAAGACAGATCCTAACAATAGCCTCTTTAAAGGTATTACGGATCTGAACAATCGTGACTTTGATCCCTTTGGTGATTTCTTCAATGACCTAAACAATTTCAGGCCTTCTAACAATACTCCTCCGACTCCCCCAACCCAATCAGGTGGAGGTTACGGTGGAAATGGCGGTTATGGTTCCCAAAATCGTGGACCTGCTCAAACTCCTCCACCAAGCCAAGAAAAAGGCCTGCTGGAAGAATTTGGTATCAACGTAACTGAAATTGCCCGTCGTGGAGATATTGACCCCGTTATTGGCCGCGACGATGAGATTATCCGTGTCATAGAAATTCTCAATCGCAGAACCAAGAATAATCCTGTTCTTATCGGTGAACCAGGTGTCGGAAAAACTGCCGTTGTCGAAGGTCTAGCTCAGAAAATAGTTGATGGAGATGTTCCCCATAAACTACAAGGCAAACAAGTCATCCGTCTGGATGTGGTTAGCCTAGTTCAAGGAACGGGTATCCGTGGACAATTTGAAGAACGCATGCAAAAACTCATGGAAGAAATTCGCAAACGTGAGGACATCATCCTCTTTATCGATGAAATCCATGAAATTGTCGGTGCTGGTTCTGCGGGCGATGGCAATATGGATGCAGGAAATATCCTCAAGCCCGCCCTTGCTCGTGGGGAACTGCAACTGGTCGGTGCTACTACCCTCAATGAATACCGTATCATTGAAAAGGATGCTGCCCTAGAACGTCGTATGCAGCCTGTTAAGGTCGATGAACCAACAGTGGAAGAAACAATCACTATCCTCAAAGGGATTCAAAAGAAATACGAAGACTACCACCACGTTCAATATACCGATGCTGCTATCGAAGCAGCTGCAACTCTTTCCAATCGTTACATCCAAGATCGCTTCTTACCTGACAAGGCCATTGACCTCCTAGATGAAGCTGGTTCTAAGATGAACTTGACCTTGAATTTTGTCGATCCTAAAGTGATAGATCAGCGCTTGATTGAGGCTGAAAATCTCAAATCTCAAGCTACACGAGAAGAAGATTTTGAGAAGGCCGCCTACTTCCGTGACCAGATTGCCAAGTATAAGGAAATGCAAAAGAAAAAGGTCACAGACCAAGATACTCCTATCATCAGTGAAAAAACCATTGAGCATATTATCGAGCAGAAAACCAATATCCCTGTTGGCGATTTGAAAGAGAAAGAACAATCTCAACTCATCCATCTAGCCGAAGATCTCAAGTCGCATGTTATTGGACAAGACGATGCTGTCGATAAGATTGCCAAGGCTATTCGCCGGAATCGTGTCGGTCTCGGTACTCCTAACCGTCCAATTGGAAGCTTCCTCTTTGTCGGGCCAACTGGTGTCGGTAAGACAGAACTTTCCAAACAACTAGCCATTGAACTTTTTGGTTCTGCTGACAGCATGATACGCTTTGACATGAGCGAATACATGGAAAAACACAGCGTGGCTAAGTTGGTCGGCGCCCCTCCAGGTTATGTTGGCTACGATGAGGCTGGGCAATTAACTGAAAAAATCCGCCGCAATCCCTACTCTCTTATTCTCTTAGATGAAGTAGAGAAAGCTCATCCAGATGTCATGCATATGTTCCTCCAGGTCTTAGACGATGGTCGTTTGACAGATGGGCAAGGACGTACCGTTAGCTTCAAGGACGCCATCATCATCATGACTTCAAATGCTGGGACTGGAAAAGCCGAAGCCAGCGTTGGATTTGGGGCAGCTCGCGAAGGACGTACCAATTCTGTTCTCGGTGAACTCGGTAACTTCTTTAGCCCAGAGTTTATGAACCGTTTTGATGGTATTATCGAATTTAAGGCTCTCAGCAAGGACAACCTCCTTCAGATTGTCGAGCTTATGCTAGCAGACGTTAACAAGCGCCTTTCTAGCAACAACATTCATTTAGATGTAACTGAAAAGGTCAAGGAAAAATTAGTTGACCTCGGTTATGATCCAAAAATGGGAGCACGCCCACTTCGTCGTACTATTCAAGACTATATTGAGGACGCAATCACTGACTACTACCTTGAAAATCCAAGCGAAAAAGACCTAAAGGCAGTTATGACCAGCAAGGGCAACATTCAAATCAAATCTGCCAAAAAAGCTGAAGTAAAGACTTCTGAAAAAGAAGTATAAATCCTATAGAAAAGGAGTAGAAAATGAAAATTTTCTGCTCCTTTTTACTAAAATAACTATAAATTCTTGACAGCTAGGCCTTTGTCCATTAAGATAATAATAAAGATAATAGATAATGAGGAAAATGCAATGGCAAACCCAACTTTCGGAGAAAAAAAAGCGAATACAGACTATGTTTCACGCTATGGCGTATATGCAGTTATACCTGATGCTGAACAAAAACAAATTGTTCTTGTTCAAGCACCCAATGGCGCTTGGTTCCTACCAGGTGGCGAAATTGAAGCTGGTGAGAACCATCAGGAAGCCCTAAAACGTGAATTGATTGAAGAGCTTGGCTTCACAGCTGAAATTGGTGCCTATTACGGACAAGCTGACGAATATTTCTACTCTCGTCATCGTGACACCTACTACTACAATCCTGCCTACCTCTATGAAGCAACTTCTTTCAAAGAAGTGCAAAAGCCACTAGAAGACTTTAATCATATTGCCTGGTTCCCTATTGATGAAGCTATTGAAAATCTCAAACGTGGTAGCCATAAATGGGCAATCCAATCATGGAAAAAACAGCATAAGATTGACTAAATCCAGCCACTTTATTCAAAAAGTGCTATAATAGAATTAGAAAATCGGAGGAAATGTTATGAAGCTAATCAATACGACAAACTCACACTCGCAACTTGTTAAAAGCCAGCTAGAAAGTACAGACGCAACCCTTGTTGAGGTCTATTCTGCAGGGAATACCGATGTTATTTTTACCCAAGCTCCGCTTCACTATGAAATCCTCATCTCAAACAAACACCGCGCTATTCGAGAACCTGAAATCGAAGCTATTCAAGAATTTTTCTTGAAACGTAAAATTGATAAGGACTCTATTGATGAGGCCAATATCAAAACCCTCTATTCAGAAAAATTAATTGGAATTTCGATTCCAACCAAATAAAATCTTGGAGAGATTAGAAAGTGCTTTGAACCTTATGGAACAAAATTAGGTTTATTTAGCTTTTTAAATCATCTCCAATTTTTTATCTATAAAATCTTATCATACAAGATTTTGTAGATAATTAAGGAGACAAACATGGGAGACATCATATATAGAGAGGCAAGAATTGAAGAAAGCGAAAAAATTGGAAAATTATTAGCCAATTCCTTTCTTGACTATCCCTTTTTAACGATTATAACTGATGATTTGAAGAAACCTGACTCCTATCCTGCTTTTGTAGAAACGTTGCAAATTCTGCTTACTAGAGTCTATATTAAGAAGGGAAACTGTTTAATTGCGGAACAGGATGGAGACTTACTTGCAGTCGCCCTTTTGCAACAAAAAGATTTCTGTATACTATCCTATCTACGAAATGGAGGAACAAACATTTTTCGCTACATTCGACCACAAAATCTCCTTAAATACTTTGACTTTGTAAAACGTTCCAAAAAGCATTTAGAACAATCAGGGGAGTTTGATTGGTATTTGATGGCTTTAGCTGTCAATATAGAAAGTAAGGGGCGGGGAATAGGCAGTACTTTTCTGACACAAGGGATTGAACCTTATGTCAAATCAAAAGGCTGTAAACACTTGGGACTCATAACTAGTACAGCTAGAAATACCTCATTCTACGAAAAAAACGATTATGTATTACTGGACCATATGGACTTAGAATATGGGTCAAAATCAATTGGTAACTGGGCATTTTTAAAAACTATAAATAAATAAAAAAAATTTGGTGCTGCTTATCACAGAACCAAATCTTTTTTATTATGTTAGAAACGAATCGTCTCACGTGTTTTTTCGTATGAAGTGACAAAACGGTTGGTTACACCTGGTTCTGCAACTTCCAAAGCTTGCGAAATCTTATCAAATGAAGCATGATAATCAAATTCTTTTTCAAAAATTTCTAATGATTCATTAAAAGCTTCTTGAATTCGTTCATCAAATGAGCGATAACGGTTCGAATACTGTAGCAATTGTTCTGTCAACGTTGCATATTGAACAATATTATATGTTTCTTCTTCAAGTGCTTCCATATCATTGGTTGTAATTTCAAGCATACGGTTCACAGCTTCGATATTGACCCGAGCTTCTTCTAGTTCAGCCATCAACTCTTCAGTATGGTTACTTGCTGTAAAGAACAACTGTAAGAAATTCTGAGGAATACCTGGAAGATTGCGTTTTTCCATATATCTCTTAATTGTGTGAAGACGATTAACATAAACATTTGCCTTCTGGCGAGCATTGATATCATCTTTTTCAATCTGAGCAAGACGTTGACTAACCTCAACTTGTTCATCTTCAATTTCCTTCAAAGTAGCTTGTAAGTTTTCCAAACGTTCTTCAAGGAATGAATAAGGTTCAGAATGTTCCTCTTGTTCAGAAGTTAGTTCCAATACAGATTCTTCTAAAGATTCTAACTCAGCTTGTAATCTATGAACATGACTAACATCCGTTTCAGATAGTAGGTAATTGTTACTCAATCGTTGAATATCTTCCACTAAAACAGCATTACTATCTTTCATGTGTTTCAAATATGTAGGAAGAGTTGCAACTAAGCCTTCTACTACTTTTTGAGCAGCGATTTCTCGTGTAAAGATATCATAGAGTGAATTGATTTCTTCTTGAACTTGAGTATTTTCATACTCAGCATTATCCAACTCTAATTGTGCAATATTTTCGTGGTTTTTCTTCAAAGATTCATAAAGCAATTGGAAGCGAGATTCAATATCCGTTTCAGCAAAATGATAGTTAGCATCTAAAAGCTTACGGTAACCATCCTCCAAATCTTCCAATTGATCAGGTAGCTCTTTAGATAATGTTTTTACAATCGCTGGCAGGCGGTCAACAATGTGACTCAAAGCCAAGATATGATTTTCAGCATTATCCAAAATCACAGCAGCTTCTACTGGGTCACCTGAAGTGTTCAAAGTAACAAACTGAGAAAACTCTGATTGGATATTTTCCAATTGTTTTTCGATTTCAGATAAACCTTGGCCATATTCTTCAGAATGATCAGCCACTCGGTGTTGCAACTCTTCAAACAAGTCCAAGGTATGAAGAACACGACCGCTGTTTTTAGATTCTTGTTTCTCCAAATCTGCCAAGGCATTGCGAATTGCCGCAATATCTTCTTCAATCAAGGTAATTTGGCTCTCGATTTGGTCAATTTGATGACTAGCCTTAAAAAAACGGAATGAATTGTTATAACCTTCTGCCTCGAAAAGATTATTTTCGATATCGGCAAAAGAGTTAAGAGATAGGTCAACCCATTTTTGGTTCCATTCACGGAAAGTCACTTGACTTTGTCCAATCAAGTGCATATTTTTTACAGCTTCAACTTCATCATTAACTGGAAGATTGTACAGCTCTTCTTTTTTCTCTTCTAAAATTGCTAATTTACTTTCATTGCGTTTCCGTACATAAATTGCTATAGCATATGAAATCAGCAATATAATTGCAATTGCAATTATAAGATATACTACTAGACTACCAGACATATTAAACTCCTTTTTAACTTGAAACAATCGTAATGATTATATCATATTTTTTAGACCAAGGGAACTACTTCTCCCGATTTTTTAGACATCAAGTGTACTATAGACGGCATTTTCTTCGATAAATTCACGACGAGGCTCTACTCGATTTCCCATCAACATATCAAAGATTTTATCTGCCTCAGCTGCGTCATCCACAGAAACTCTGGCTATCAAGCGATGCTCGGGATCCATTGTTGTTTCCCATAACTGATGATCGTCCATTTCACCCAGACCTTTATACCTCTGAATAGTTGGTTTGGCACGACCTTCACTGTGGCGGGCTAAGGCTTCTTGGAGTTTAATTTCTTGGTCTGCTCCTGGCTGGATATATTCTTTAATCTCGCTTCCAACCTTGACACCATAGATTGGAGGTTGGGCGATATAAACATAACCAGCTTCTAGGATTGGTTTCATATAACGATAAATCAAGGTTAAAAGAAGAGTACGAATGTGGGCTCCATCGACATCGGCATCGGTCATCAAAACAAGTTTTTGGTAACGGGCTTTTGAAACATCAAATTCTGCACCAAATCCTGTTCCCATCGCTGTGAAAAGACTACGAATTTCTTCGTTAGCTAGAATCTTATCCATACTTGCCTTTTCAACGTTCAAAATCTTACCGCGGATTGGAAGAATTGCCTGAAATTCACGGTTACGACCAGATTTTGCTGATCCACCAGCTGAGTCTCCTTCGACGATGAAGAGTTCTGTTTCCGCAGGATTGTTAGAAGAACAGTCTGCTAGTTTCCCTGGAAGGTTAGAAATTTCCAAACCAGATTTTTTACGAGTGACTTCACGCGCACGCTTGGCAGCCACACGAGCCTTAGCAGCTAAAATTCCTTTTTCCACGATACGTTTGGCAATCTGTGGATTTTCCATGAGGAAATCAGAAAAGGCATCGCTGAAGAGACGATTGGTAATCTTGACCACTTCGCTATTCCCCAGTTTTGTCTTGGTCTGTCCTTCAAACTGTGGATTTGGGTGTTTAACTGAGATAACTGCAGTTAATCCTTCACGAACATCTTCCCCTGTTAGATTGTCTTCATTGTCTTTCAGTAACTTATTTTTACGAGCATAATCGTTGATAACACGTGTCAAGGCTGTACGGAAACCTTGCTCATGCGTTCCACCTTCATGGGTATGAATATTATTGGCGAAACTCATGACATTTTCATGGTAACCCGTTGTGTACTGCATGGCTACTTCGACTGTAATATCATCCATCTCACCATCTGTGTAAATTGGTGTATCAAAGATTACATCCTTGTTCTCGTTGATATATTCAACGTAACTAGCAATCCCACCTTCATAATGATAATGCTTGGTTTGTTCCAAACCTTCACGCTTATCTGCGATGGAGATTTGAAGACCGCGATTTAGAAAGGCCAACTCTTGAATCCGTTTATTTAATTTATCAAAATCAAAGGTTGTTGTTTCAGTGAAAATTTCTGGATCCGGTGTAAAGTGAACTGTTGTTCCCGTTTTATCCGTATCTCCAACCACCTCAAGGTCTGCGACAACATGACCACGACGGTATTCTTGGTAATGAATTTTACCATTTTTGTGGACATGAACGTCTAATTGAGTTGAAAGGGCGTTAACAACTGAGGACCCCACTCCGTGAAGACCACCTGAGACCTTATATCCGCCACCGCCAAACTTTCCTCCAGCATGAAGGACAGTAAAGACAGTCTCAACGGCAGGTCGACCTGTTTTTTCCTGAATATCGACTGGGATACCACGCCCATCATCGACAACAGTAATCGAATCATCTGGCTCAATAAAGACTTGAATATGGCTGGCAAATCCTGCCAAGGCCTCGTCAATTGAGTTATCAACAATTTCCCAGACTAGATGGTGAAGACCTTCTTTTGAAGTTGACCCGATATACATCCCTGGACGCATACGAACAGCCTCTAAGCCCTCTAAAACTTGAATTTGACTGGCATCATAATCTTGTGCCTGCAGATTTTTGATTTCTTCTGTCATCTTATTCCTTTTTCTTACATGTCTAATACTTGTCTTAAATTCACGATACTAGTAAACAAGTGGGTAGCTAGTCCTGCAGCTTGACCTGCTTCGATATCAATCGGTCGATCACCAATGACAAGCCCTGAACTAATTTGATACTTTTCTCTTAAATAAATCATGGACTCAGGATCTGGTTTTCTCTTAAAGCCTGAGTTAGAAGTCACCACTTCTGTAAAATAAGCTGCTATAGAGGTTTTTTCTAAAATTTCCAAGACCTGATCATTTCGATGAGAAACCAAAAAATGACGGCCACCTTGATTGGAGATATCTTTCAATAAATCAGAAACTCCATCAAACAAAATCGGATGTTCAAGCTCTCTGGCTTCATTTTCCTTATATTTTTCTAAAAAATTCTCTAAGTTGGGAGCGAATGTCTCAATCGCAAAATCAGTAGAAACCTTTAAAGCCTGATAGACACTGTCATGGTCTTGTGTGATGCCATACAATGCCAATGTTTCAACAAATGCAGCTGTTGAAGTTTCGTAATTATCCAGTAAAGTTCCACCTAAATCCCAGATATAATCGTGATATTTCATACCCTTCATTATAGCATTTTTTTATGAAAAAAGCGATGATTTCCCTGAGTTTTCCACATAAAAAACGAGAGTTTGACTCCCGTTTTACTGATTTTTACCAAAGACATCTCGATAGAGCATTCCTGTTCGTAAAGTCTCTGCGTCTCCTCCTAATTGCTCCACCAACTCGTAGGCAAAGGCAAGGGCTGTTGAGGGGCCTCGACTGGTTATCAAATGACCATCTACCACTACTGTTTCCTTTACATATTGACCATCAAAGATTTGCTCTTGAACGCCATCATAGCAAGTGTACTGCTTGTTTTTCAATAGCCCTGCTTGATTGAGGGCAATTGGCGCCGCACAAATGGCTGCCAGTTTCTTCCCTTCTTGCTCGAAGCTTTGCAACTCTTGAATCAAGGCCTGATTATCGCGCAAATGTGCAGAACCAGGCATGCCGCCAGGAAGAACAACCATATCATAGTCTGATAAATCACCATCAAAAACACGATCTGCTCTTACTTGGATTGCATGCGAACCTGTCACTTGCTCTTCAAAACCAACCATATCACAAGTAATATTTGCCCGACGCAAAACATCCACAACTGTCAAAGCTTCAATTTCTTCAAAGCCCTGAGCCAACATAACTGCTACTTTAACCATTATTTTCTCCTTATTTGATTTGTTTTAATACAACCTTTTTCCGCTTGAATCGGACTTTTCCACTCTTTTCTTCAGCTAGGTTTGTCTGGTAACTCATCGATAAAAGCAAGCCAACACCAATCAAGTTACTGATAATAGCCGATCCTCCCTGCGAAATAAAAGGTAAAGGAATCCCAGTCAAAGGAAGCAAACCTGTCACGGCACCGATATTCTCAAAGATATGGAAGAGTAACATCATAATCAAACCTGTGGAAATATAGGTGTAGAACTGATTATTTGATTTAAGAGTAATCTTCAACATACGATAAATCAGCATGAGATAAAGGGCGATAACAAGGACAGAGCCAATAAAGCCAAAATCTTCTGCGATAACCGTGAAAATCATATCCGACTCTCGAACTGGAATAAGCAGATTAGAAGCATTAAATCCTTGACCAAACAAGCCACCGCTTCCAATGGCAATCTGCCCTTGAGCCTGTTGGTAGGTCGTTGTTTGGGCAAAGTCAAATGGATTGAGCCAAGCTAAAATACGGTTGATTTGGTATGTCGGCATTCCCAGTTGATGGAGAAAAGCCCGGCCATCCTTGCTGATAAAAATAGCTAAGAAACCAGCAATTCCTGTTACAGCAGTCACAAATACTGGGATAATAATTTTCCAAGAAACTCCTGATAGCAAGACGATTCCTGAGAAAATGGCTACAAAAACCAAAGCTGTCCCTAAGTCACTTTGAAGTGCCAAAAGAACTAGGACTGGAATAGTAAAGAGAATCATCCAGAAAATCAACAAGAAGTCCAGCGGAACTGTACGTCTCCATTCCTTATGTTTTTTTGTAAACTGGACAATCACACGAGCCAACATGAGGATATAGGATATCTTCATAAATTCTGACGGCTGGAACAAGGTAACACCATTTACCGATACCCAGTTTTTGGCACCTGTTGATGCAACTAAGCTTGGATTATAAAAGACGATAGGTAAAACCATAAGTCCCAAGCCTAAAATATATAGAAAAGGGGTCACCTTCCAAAGAAATTCTGTATTAAAAAGCATGACCACAAAACCAATCACAAGCCCCAAGGCGATCCAGGCGACCTGCTGCCCTAAAATGGGCAAAATATTGTTTGGATAATCATGACTAACGGCTATATAAATAGCCACCACGCCAATAACCAGTAGAAAAAATACTGGCAAGAGCAAACTATAATCGACTCTAGAGTCGAGAGAACGTTTCATATATACTAACCTTATACTTTCATACAATATTATTTATCAAAGTTCATTTAAAAATTTATCAATATCCTCATCAACTTCGGATCGAGAGACGGTTTTAACGGTCGCTTCTTTTGCTAGAGAAGTCACAATTTGTTTGCCATATCGCTTTCCGACAATTCTCCTATCCAAAATAAGAGTTAAGGAACGTTGGTGTTCGCGTCTCATACTTCTTCCCAAAGCTTGCTTTAAACGAATAATGGCCATTGGTAACTGATAATCATAAAAGGCATTTTTTCCTTCCTGATTCAGTTCCTGATTAATCTTTTTCGTCAAGGGCTCTTGAGGATTTTGGAAAGGAAGTCTTGGTACAACTTGAATCACAAAAGGATGACTTGAAAAATCAACTCCCTCCCAGAAACTTGCTGCACCTAGCAGGATTTGTTGTTCACCTTTTTCAAAGCGTTTCTTAAGCTGATGAACATCCCCATTTTTATACTGGGCCAAGTGGCTAACTGGAAGTAAATCCGATACTGCTAGAAGCATGTCTTTAGCAGTAAAGAGAACTAAAATCGGTTGCTGGAAATCTTGAACATCCATCAGCAAATCAGCTACCTCTTTGGCGTAGACTTCTAAGGAGGTTTCTGTTACCAAGGGAAAATCCTTGACCAAGACCACTTCTTGATCCTGTTTTCCCCGAGCTTCAATCTTGACAAATTTGGCTTCAGGGTAGCCTAAAAAATCTGCCAAAGAAACCCTCTGACTAATCTCAAGAGTAGCCGACACTCCCAAGACTTGACATGAATTAGGTATTAAAGAAGATAGAAGAATACGGCCTGATTTTGTAGAAGAAATCTGAATTTTCTTTTGACTCGTTTCAATTGCTTCAAGCCAGTAATCTCTGTCAGCTGTAAAATAGCGAACCAGCTCCTCAAAGCCTTCTACCTCTAATTCTGAAAAATACTGATGGAGATTGGTCAGAGAATCCAAGATATTTTTCCTAGATTTTCCAGACTGAAATTGTTCAATCAAGTAAAGGCACTCAAAGCGAATACTTTCTAGTATTCGTTGCTGAACCTTATTTTGCTCCTCCAGTAAAGCCTTATCAAGCAAATCGATAATAGACTGGATATCGTAGGTCTCTTGAAGCAGATTTTCTAGAGCTAACAAAATCTTTTGAACTTCATCAATAATCAATAAACGGTCGCTGACAAATTCAGGATTATCTTCAAGTCTGGTTACAAGATAGGCATGATTGGTCACTAAAAGCTTGCAGGTTTGTGCCCTTTCTTGACTACGTTTCCAAAAATCTTCCGTCACAAATAAGCTCTGAGATGATAAATTCCCGTCATGACGAAGATCTGTTAGAAAATGTTGGTAACGGTATAGTTGCCCGATTTCATCCAAATCTCCTGTCTCTGTCTCAGTCAGCCAGACCAAGAGTTGCATTTTAAAGCGTCTAAATAAGCGATTTTCATCATTTTCCTGCAAGGAACGATAAAAGGAATCCAGCTTCAGATAATTGTGTGGTCCCTTTAAACTATGAATATCTATATGGAACACTTTCTTGAGATGTTTACCTTCTTCTTCCATGATCTGATTTTGAAGAATCTTTGTCGGAACACTAAGAACAATTTGATGCTCTTTGGCTTGAGATAAAGCGGGTAAGAGATAGCCATAGGTTTTCCCAATCCCTGTCGATGCTTGAATCAGAGAGACAGGCTCATCTTTCAATAGCAAGCCAACCTCTCTAGCAAAACTTTCTTGCTCCTCCCTCACTTCAAGATTCAACAGAGAAATATTTTTAGAAAAATCCTGAGATAGTTTTCGTGACTCCAGGGGAGCTCCAGTTTTCTTGAAATACAGTCCTTGAACTTCGACCAAGTCTAGAGAACTCAGGATAGATTGGCTGCGATAAATTTCTTCAATAACCAGGTAGGACTCATATAAGAGGGCGTCAGCCATTTCCAGCAGGCGTTCCAAGAGACCTTTAGGAAGCTGTACCATCTTTTCTCGTAGAAAAAGGAGTAATTCCGCAGTAGCTTGGGCATCTGAAAGGGCTGTGTGAGCGTGTTTTAGAGGAATTCCTAATTCTCGACACAATATCGGCAAACTATATTTTTCCAGTTTAGGGAAAAAGACCTGAGCCAATTCGACCGTGTCAACACGAGGATTTCTTAGTTCATAGCCTTCAAAAAATAAATTTTCCGCCAAGAGATTGGCATCAAACTGAACATTATGGGCTACAAAAATCCCATCCTCCACCAAGTCAAAGATTTTTCTAGCAACTTGCGAAAAATCAGGTGCTTGCGCCAGACGTTGGTCTGTCAATCCTGTCAGTTCTTTTATATGAGCATCCAAGGGTTCATGTGGATTGACATCTGTCGTATAGTAATCAACGATTTTTCCGTCCTCAATCACAACAATTCCCACTTGGATAATTTTAGCCTTACTACCTGTGCTAGTTGCCTCTAAATCCACCACAACATAGCGATTACCAATCGTTTTCATTATAAAAAATTATACCAAAAAAAGGGCCATTTGGCACCTGCAAACATAGGATAATTTTCAAACTCGAGAAGATTACTTGTATTAAAAATCCCAGCAAACAGAGCATCCTAGCCTTCTGATTTTTTGAAAATATTGGAGAATAAGAAAAATTGAGAGAAGAAATGTTTGCATCTTCCTTCTCTCAACTATCCATTTACTTTATTTAACCATATCAGGATCGTAATCATAGAATCCTGTATCAAGGAAACGGTTTTTAGGGTGAAGTTTACGCACTTCTTCATCCAGCAAGAAGGCTTGGTCATGGCTAAAGTTGCCCTCTTGAATCAAGCTACGCGCTTGGATAAAGAGTTTTGCAATCTCAACAAAGTTCTGACCAGGTGTATAGAGACCTTCTAATTTCCAGTGAGTAAAACCATGCTCTACCAATTCTGTCAATTTTGTCATCAAATCAAGGTCATTGTTGGCAAAAATGTGGGTTCCATGATTGTCTTCAAAAATGGAATAGTGACTCTCTGGGTCACTTGGCTCAGCCAAGAAGAGGTCACGCTTGCGCGTCTTTTCATCATCTATGTGCGTAAAGTTATAGTAATTTTGCAAGAGCGGACGTTTAGAATGATGGATAACGCTAGCTCCGTAAACCAAAACTTCAGCAGGAATTTCCAAAATCTCTGGCATTTTGAAGAGTTCAGCAGATGGAATTTCACGCGCCAAAACAGCCTCAGATGCGCCAGCCTTTTGTCCCCAGAAGTTGATCTGACGACTGCTTGTCACCATAGTTGAAGCATCATAGATGGTCTTAAAGGAATAACCATCGCGGTTGACTACGTAAAAGACACCTGCATCCCCAATCGTAATGTAGTCTGTCTTGATTTCTTCCAAAAAGTCTAAGAAAGGCTTGATACGATCCATCATATCTTGGTGCATGAGGGCGTTAACCGCAACAATCAATTCCTTATCAGCATCATGAACCAGCTTAGAGATTTCACGCAATTGGTCATGACTAAAGGTTGTTGGCAGACGAAGGCCAAAATCTTTCTCACCAACATAGATACGATCTACGCCAACTTCGAGTAGTTGTTTAACTTGTTCAATACTTTCAGCAGTTGCTGTAATGATAATCTTTTCCATAAGAAAAATTATACCACATTTCTGGAAAATCAGCCATTCTTTAAAAATGAAAAGGGACTTTATTCTTATTGTAACCTTTCTGTAATAATTCTCTGCTGAAAAAATGATAAAATAGGTATGTACTGTTAAGGAGAGAATAATGCCCGTAAGAAAATTACAATCCTATGAGGTAGACTATCAAGAAGAATTAAGCCAGCAGGTTCCTCTCTATCAAGATTATACACCTGAAGCGCAATCTGATGCCAATCTCAAGGAAATCCTATTTTTTGTTAATATCGCTGTTTTTTGTATCTGTATTGCTATCTTTAGTTTTATCTTTTTAGCATTAAAATTATCAACTGCTCTTGCATTCGCTGCAGCAATCGGATCCAGCTTACTTGTTTTAAAAGTTCAGCGCTTTATTATCAAACAAAAACGTAGAAGATAAATCCAAAATATCGCCCCGTCTGGAGCGATATTTTTATTTTTTCTTTTTAGATGGTGTGTGGATGGCAATCTTCACTTCAAAGATTGTTCCCTTTGGTTTATTATCTTTAACAGTAATGGTTCCTTTTAAGGCATCTACAATTTGCTTGGCTAGGGATAATCCTAAACCAAAACCACCTTTTTGACGGGTTCTAGCCTTGTCCACTCGATAAAAACGGTCAAAAATTTTCTTCTTATCTTCTGCTGAAATACCGACTCCATTGTCGGAAACTAGCAAATAAAGATTACGATCAGTCGCTGAAATCATAAAATCAATTTCACCATCCTCCTCAGTATATTTGATAGCATTATCAAATAAGATGGTCATCAGTTGTTTCAAAAGAAGTTGATCTGTGACAATCGTACGATGGATACGATTTTCAAAACGAAAGACACGGTCATTTTCAGAAGCAATCATCTCATAGTTTGTGAAAGTCGTATTGAAAAAACTGGTTGGAACTTCTGCAAGTTCCGGCTTAATCCCATCATCTCTCCGAGCTAAATTCAACAAGTTCGTCGTCAAAAACCGCATATTTCGGACTTCTTCCAAACTCGATGCAATGCTTTCACTCACATCCATAATGGTAGCTTCTGGCTTGCGGAAAAGGGTCTCTAAACGATTTTGCAAAACTGCAAGTGGAGTTCGTAACTCATGACTGGCATTTTCCACAAAGGACTGTTGTTTCTGCATGCTCTCAAGCAGAGGACGAACACTGACCCTAGCTAGATAGAGACTGGCAAGTAAAGACAAAATCCAGAAACTTGCCATCACAATCACAATCAATTGCTCATGCTTTTGACTGGCCTGCTCCAACTGACTGGTATTAATCAAGACAGCTGCATACTTGATATTGGTTGAAACCGAACTGATATTGGTTTCCATCAAAATCATGCGATAAATTTCTTCTTGTCCATAGCTATTAAAAACCTGAATCTGGTAGATATGGCCTAGTTCTTTTTTCTCTAACTTAATCTTATCCAATCCCAAAAATCGGTTTCCAGAAAGGAGCTGGCTAAAATTCTTATCAAAAAGAATGACTTCTGTGTTAGAACTGACATTGGGTTTTACTTCAGTCTTGCTAGTATCTGTAGCGGCATTCTCTAAATCTTTAATCTCTTCTGTTGCCCTATTTACCGCAAGCTGGATAACTGCCTGAGGATTTTCACTTAGTCCATGAAGCTTATCATCCACCGAAGTATAGAGACTCGAGTGCATGACCTGCAAAATAATCAGAGTCATGGTAGAGAAAATCAGAGTGAAGACACCAAAGTTACGGATAAAATAACTAAAGTCATCCGCATACCATGTTTTTTTTAGTTTACTGAACATCTTTTAAAATATACCCAACACTGCGCAAGGTTTGCAAATTCTCTGCAAAAGTGGTTCCTTTTAATTTCTTACGGACTTTTGAAACATAGACTTCGACAACTGAAATCGTTGTGTCACTATCAAATCCCCATAGACGATCAAAAATCTGAGTCTTAGGCAAAATAACATTTTGATTTTGAAGGAAATAAACTAATAAATCGAACTCTTTCCCCAGTAATTCGACAGGAGTATCTTCGACTTTAACGGTATTGGTTGACAAATTAACCACAATATTTCCATAAGTCAAGGTGTTTTCATTAAACTTACCTGAACGTTTGAGAAGGGCTTGAATCCGCATTTTGAGTTCTTCTAGGTAGAAAGGTTTGGTCAGATAATCATCTGCTCCCAGCTCAAATCCATGTCCTTTATCATCCAAACTTTCCTTGGCAGTCATGATCAGAACTGGAGTCGTAATTCCCTTTTCACGCAATTCTTTCAAGACTTGGAAGCCATTTTTTTCAGGTAACATCAAATCGAGCAAAATCAAGTCATAGACGCCACTTTCAGCTTCGTAGAGACCTTCCTCCCCATCAAATACCTGCATGACATCCGCAAAATCGTCTAAAAAGTCAAATACTGAATTTGACAGGCCTAGGTCATCCTCAACCAATAAGATTTTTATCATGAGAAACTCCTCCTTAATAAAACCATTATACCAAATTTGCCTTAAAAAAAACTCAACTCTCTGCATTTTACATGAGATAGCTGAGTTTTCTTTTTATGTTAGGCTTATTTATGCATTTCCGTATTGAAGAACGACTGCTTCCACTGCAGCTTTTTCACGGTTAATCAAGTCAACACGCGCTGCAATTTCCTTGATTCCCATACCGATGTTACGGCTAAGAGCAAGGTCAGAAAGTTGCGGTTCAAAGAATTCCTTGTACTCTGCCAAGAGTTGCTGAGTCTTAAACACGTGAGCAGGAAGGATAACAAAGCTATCAAAGCTCATATCTCCACCAAGAGCTGCCTTAATCCAAGCCCAATTTTCACGAGCCCAAGACCATGCTGTTTCCTGAGTTGCCTGATGGCTTAAGAACTGGAAGTACCAAGCAGACAAATCCTGTGGTTTAACTACAAATTTGTCCTTCCAAGAAGTAATCAAGTTTTGGATATTATCCGCATCTGTACTGTATGCAAGAGCTGCTGCCAACTGACGTTTAAAGACAGCATCTGTTGCGTGAGTATAAGTATCAAGATAAAGTGCTAACAAGTCTTTAGTCTCATGATGTTTCATCTCATTAATCAGAACTTGTGAGCGAATTGCTGCTGGGAGTCCTGCAAGATTCTCCTTGTGAGCCGCGAAGATTTGGCTAGCGACTTGACTAGCTTCTGCATCATTTGAGCGAATCATCATAGAAACAGCCAACTGACGAACCAATTCATCCTCATCTGATTCGCCATCTTTAGCTTCAAAACCAAGGCGGCCATAGTTGTGACGAGCCAATTTAGCAACCAAGGCTTTGAAGGCTCCTTCAGCTTCTGTTCCTTCATCGATAAAACGCTCAAGGGCAGAAATTACTTGAGAGACAGCTGAAACGACAAGGTAAGATTCTTCTTTAGCAAGTTTATCAAGGACTGGAAGCAAGTCTGCATAAGAAATGTGCCCTGCTTCAGCAAGCAAGCGACGTTCTTGGACGATTTGCAGTTTACTTGTGTTATCAAGCTCAACTAGGTCAGCAAGAACTGCATCCAACAAATCTCCTTGATAGTCGGTAATGTAGTGGGCTGTATTTTCAGTATTGAAACGAAGAGCTCCTTCATTTTCAGCAAGAAGGGCTGCGTAGCCAGGGATTTCGATGCTTTCAGTTTCTAGTGTATCAGGCAAGCCTTTCCAGTTGCTGTTTAGTGGCACAACCCAGAGACGGTTCTTATCTTCGTTCTCACCGATGAAGAATTGTTTTTGTGAAATCTTCAAGACATCATGTTCAACTTTGACAGTGAGAACTGGATAACCAGGTTGTTCCAACCAAGAATCCATAAAGGCTGCGACATCACGTCCTGATGCTTGACCAAGAGCATCCCAAAGGTCACGACCAATTGTATTGCTGTATTGATGTTTTTCAAAGTAGGCATTCAAACCTTTGGCAAAATCGGCATCACCTAGCCAACGGCGAAGCATATGCATGAGACGACTTCCTTTGGCATAGACGATAGCTCCGTCAAAGAGCGTATTGATTTCATCTGGATGTTTCACTTCGACGTGAACAGACTGAACACCATCAGTCGCATCACGTTTCAAGGCAGACGGAACACCACCTGTTTGGAAATCTTCAAAGATATTCCAGCTTGGTTCAATAGCATTCACACAGACGTACTCCATCATGTTAGCAAAGCTTTCATTGAGCCAAAGGTCATCCCACCATTTCATAGTAACAAGGTTACCAAACCACTGGTGAGCCAATTCATGGGCCACAACAAGGGCAACTTGTTGACGGCTGGCAAAGGTAGAGTTCTCATCCACAACCAAGTAAACTTCACGGTAGGTCACAAGACCCCAGTTTTCCATAGCTCCAGCTGAGAAGTCAGGAAGGGCGATGTGGAGAGATTGAGGGATTGGGTACTTAACTCCATAGTAATCTTCGTAAAACTCGATAGAGCGAACAGCGATATCCAGTGAGAAATCAAGGTTAGATAGTGGATGGGCTTTGGTTGAGTAGACACCTACGAGGGTACCGTTTTTAGTTTTAGCCGTCACACCTTGCAAATCACCCGCAACAAAGGCTAACAAGTAAGAAGACATGCGAGGTGTTGTCTCAAACTTCCAGATACCTGTTTCCTTACGTTTTTCAACATCGATTTCTGGCATGTTAGACAAGGCCAATTCACCTTCTGCTTGATCAAAACGTAAAGAGAGGTCAAAAGTTGCTTTGGCTTCTGGCTCATCCACACATGGGAAGGCTTCGCGCGCAAAATGACTCTCGAACTGAGTAGACAAGACTTCCTTCTTGACTCCATCAACTGTGTAATAAGAAGGGTAAATCCCTGTCATGTTGTCTGTAATTTTTCCTGAGAAAGCGATAACCACTTCAACTTGACCAGCCTCAGCTAATTCGATATGAAGGGCTTCATTGTCATGGTCAACTGTAAATGGGCGAGCTTGACCTGCAACTTCTACAGAAGCGATTTCCAAGTCTTTTTGGTGAAGGGAAATACGATCACTCTGTGCTTGACCAGTGATGGTCACCTTCCCTGAAAACGTCTTGGTCTCACGACTCAAGTCTAAAAATAGATCATAATGTTCAGGAACAAATTGCTTAATAAAATGTTCAACTGCTTGCATAATTTTCTCCTATTCTAAGTTTAAGAGCTAAAGCTCTTCTTCAAACAAACTTATTATATCATGTTTTGCTTAAGAAAAAAGGATTGGACGGCGATTTCCAAAACTTTCTTCCTTCTAATAGTCTACAGTGGGTAGACCTTGCGAAATTCTTCTAGAACAACCTTGCTTTCAGGTGTAAAAATCAGTCCTGCTTCTCTCAGCCACTCGGCGAAACAATCCTCATGAACCTGACGCCAATAGGCTAGGGATTTGTCACCTTCCCCTTCCTTAAAGGCATGGTCAGCAGAAACTTGATTGTAGGGCTGGACAGAAACCTTTATAATTTTGACAATACAGACAGCCTGATTTTGACTATCTAAAATGACATCAAAAGTTCCTTCTTGAGGAAGAGACTCGGCTTCTAGTGCATAAAGGTCGTAGGCTGATGCTGTTGCTTTTTTTTCGCCTTTTAAAACCAAATCTGCTAAAAGGTCTGGTTCCACTCCAAAAGCCCAAGCATCGATTTCATCTCCTATAGAGGGGTTGATTTTCTTATATGCATTCCACATTTCTTGCGGTGTCATGGGTGCTCCTTTGTAATTTTTTACTTTCTTCTTTTATGTGTTTAAGATGATCTGGATGGTCAATTTCTAAATCAAAAATCTCTAGAATAGAACTGTAGTGAATAATGCACTTGATACTCAACTGATTCATTTTTTGTATGAAAGAATCATTCAGATAGCCTGCTACAGCAAAGTCAATCTTTTTCATCCTTGCTTTATCCTGCATATCTCTTAGCATATCTAACATAATTGGACTTTCCATATCATGCCATTGACTGTTTCTCACAGTGGCAAAAATAAAAGAAGTCAAATCATTCATTACAACTACAATCTTTGAAATACCAGCTTCCAGTATGCTGTCTAAGTCAAAATATGCTGACGGTAATTCAATCATCGTGGCAATTTTCCCAGTAAAACCATGCTGGCGCAATACTGTAATAGCTTGCTTTAACTGCTCAGCATCATTGACAAAAGGAAAGATAACAGATAGATTGGGATTGTTTTGATAAACTTCTGTAACGACATATGCTTCAGCCTGAAATTCATCCAGACACGCCAGCAAACGCCTAGTTCCCCTATATCCAAATAAGGGATGATTTTCATCAAAATACTCTTTAGTCCCCTTTAGACAATTAGCTTCTGTATTCGTTAATTCAGAAAAACGATACCAAACTTCCTTACCTGAGTACAGGGAGCAAATAGTATCAAGATAATCTTTCACAAATTCCTGGCAACTTGCTAATATGATGTTTTGATTAAGCTCTCTCAACAAATATTCCCCACGAATCATGCCAATGTGGTGAAATACTTGAGGATAAACTTTTTCATCAAGTTTTTCGCCACTAAGGGCAAGTTGCTTCCTCATCATTCACCTTCCAATTCATGTAAGAAGTCTTGTCCAGTTCTGGAGATCCTAATAATTCAGACTTAACCTTCAAGACTAATGGCGATGCATTTTCTTCTGTGATCTCTTGAATATCCATCCAACTCCTCCTATTTCAAAGACCATCCGCCATCTATTGTCAGAATTTGTCCCTGCATGGCAGAGGCCTTTCCACTGGCTAAGAAAAGGCTAATCTCTGCTATTTCCTCTGGCTCAATCCAGCGCTTGATTGGCGTTTCACTAGCCACCCAGTCTGCTAAGCCACCTGGTTCAAAGTCGTCAGCTGTCATAGCTGTCTTGACTGCTCCTGGAGCGATACCAAAGATCTGAATCCCAGCTCCAGCATAGTCTAGAGCCAACTGCTTGGTAAATCCTGCCAAGGCGTGCTTCGAAGAAGTATAGGCGTGTCCACCGCCACCTGCTAGGCTCGAAGCAATAGAACACATATTGATAATGATTCCTTTTTTATTTTCCAGCATTTGCGTCAAATAATAGCGAGTCAACTCAACAGGAGTCACATAGTTGATTTCAAAAATCTCTTGAATTTCCTGCGCTGATTGTTCCAAAAGTGGTTTGTAAGCATCCAAAACTCCAGCAGTATTGCACAAAACATCCACCCGAGGACACCAGTCAAAAATAGGCTCCAAGTCCAAGGTCAAATCTCTCTGAAAAAAGTGGAAATCACCCTCTAAGAGCGGATTTTCATCTTGGTCAACTCCATAAACTTGAAAGCCATTCTCTAAAAAGAGGCGAGCTTGAGCTAGGCCGATCCCTGAACTCACTCCTGTAATCAATACACGTCTAGTCATGCACTTCTACCCAATCCGTCGCCAAAACATCACAAGGTGTCGGACTCCACATGGAAAAACCTTCTCCTTCTCCAGACACGTTGATTAGGAAATAAGGTGTCACTTCAAGAGCAACCCCGTTTTGTTCAATGGTGTCAAAAAGCTGCACATAGTTTTCCGCACCTCCCCAACCAGTACGTACATATTTTTTCTTAGCCTTCAATCCAGGCAGAATCTCTTCAAATGTCATTTTTTTCTCCTTTAATATCAATAATTCTCCCTTTCATTATAACAAAAAACCGCTTTACAACAGCTTTTTGACTGTGATTTATTTACATCTGCTTCTACTTACGGCAAATTATTCCCTGCAGCAAGATAAATTTCATACCATTCTTTTCTTGTTAAGCTAAAGTTTGCCGCTTGGCTAACTTCTCTCAAGTGATTAGGATTTGTTGTACCTACGACTGCCTGCATTTTTGCTGGATAACGCAATATCCAAGAAATGGCAATAGTTGAAGAGGTTACTCCATATTTAGTAGCTAAACGATCAAGTACTTGATTTAAAGCTTGGAATTTCTCATTTCCAACAAAATTCCCTTTAAAATACCCAAATTGTAAGACAGACCATGCTTGAATGACCACATCGTGTAATTTGCAATATTCAAAAATGCTGCCATCTCGCATAGCTGCTTGACTATCTTCCATATTAACATGAAAACCTGATTCGAATCCTGGAGTAAAAGCCGCACTCAATTGTAGCTGATTAACAGCTAACGGCTGCTTGACATCTTTTTTAAGTAACTCCATCATCATAGGATTTTGATTAGAAACTCCAAAATTTCGAACCTTACCTTGTTTATAAAGGAGATCAAAGGCTTCTGCTACTTGGTCAGATTCCATCAAAGCATCTGGTCGATGAAGGAGCAAGCTATCTAGATGATCAATCTTCAATCTTTGCAAAATTCCGTCAACTGATTTTATAATATAGTCCTTAGAAAAATCAAAATAGGTAAATTCTTCAATGCGAATGCCACATTTGGACTGAATCCACATCTTTTCTCTTAAATCTGGACGATTTTTTAGGACAAGACCTAACAGTTCTTCACAACGACCACGACCATATATATCAGCCAAGTCAAAAGCATTGATTCCAACAGAAAGTGCTGTTTCTACAAGCTCTTCAACTTCTTTTACAGACTTATCTTCTATTCTCATCATTCCGAGAACAATTTCTGATAATTCTTTGTCATCTTGACCAAGAGTTATGTATCTCATCAAATTTTTCTCCTTAAATTTCTAACATTCTTCCCTTCATTATAACAAAAAACCGCTTTGCAACGGCTTTTTGACTATATTTCACTCCATTTTATCTTCTTAAACCCACGGAATAAGAGAAAGATTCAAATATTATAGATCCTCTATTTTTACCCAATCACACTTCCATTCGGTACAGCTGGATCAACTGTGAGAAGAGTTAATTTTCCATCATGTTCAGCTGATAGAATCATCCCTTGGCTGACATATTTTTTCATCATTTTACGTGGTTTGAGATTGGCAACGATTTGAACTTTCTTGCCGACCAATTCTTGTTCGTTTGGATAGTATTTTGCAATTCCTGAAAGAATTTGACGATCTTCTCCATCACCAGCATCCAGACGGAATTGAAGTAACTTATCAGAACCTTCCACTTTAGAAACTTCTCTGACTTCTGCAACGCGGATTTCAACCTTGTCAAAGTCTTCAAACTTGATTTCTTCCTTATTGAGTTTGAGTTCAACTTCGTCTGGATTCCATTCTTTTTCGACTGCTGGTTTGTTACCTTCCATTTGTTCCTTGATATAGGCGATTTCTTCTTCCATATCCAAACGTGGGAAGATTGGTGTTCCTTTGGCAACGACAGTGACACCTGCAGGAAAGTCAGCCAAGCTCAAGTTTTCAAGACTAGAAACTTCATCCAAGCCAAGTTGATTCAAGACTGCACGACTGGTTTCCATCATAAACGGCTCAATCAAGTGAGCAACGACACGAAGGCTAGCTGCCAAATGACTCATGACACTTGCCAATTGGTCACGAAGAGCTTCATCCTTAGCCAAGACCCATGGAGCTGTCTCGTCGATGTATTTGTTAGTACGAGAGATCAGAGTCCAGACTGCTTCAAGTGCACGTGGGTAGTCAACTGCTCCCATGTAGGTGTGGTAGTCAGCGATTGATTGTTCTGCAACGTCAGCAAGAGCATGGTCAAACTCTGTTACACCCTCTACATAGGCAGGGACTTGCCCGACAAAGTACTTATTAATCATAGAAACCGTACGGTTGAGGAGGTTTCCAAGGTCATTTGCCAGTTCATAGTTGATACGGCCTACATAGTCTTCAGGAGTGAAAGTTCCGTCTGAACCAACTGGAAGGCTACGCATGAGGTAGTAACGAAGTGGATCTAGTCCATAACGCTCTACCAACATTTCAGGGTAAACGACATTTCCTTTAGACTTAGACATTTTGCCGTCTTTCATGACGAACCAACCGTGAGCGATCAAACGATCTGGCAATTTGATATCTAACATCATAAGAAGGATTGGCCAGTATATTGAGTGGAAACGAAGGATGTCTTTTCCTACCATGTGGAAGACTGTTCCATTCCAGAACTTGTCAAAGTTACCATGTTCGTCTTGACCGTAGCCAAGAGCTGTCGCATAGTTAAGAAGGGCATCAATCCAAACGTAGACAACGTGTTTTGGATTTGATGGTACTGGAACACCCCATGTAAAGGTTGTACGAGAAACCGCCAAATCCTCTAAACCTGGCTCGATGAAGTTGCGAAGCATTTCATTTAGACGACCATCTGGAGTGATAAATTCAGGATGGGACTTGAAAAATTCGACCAAACGATCTTGGTATTTGCTGAGGCGAAGGAAATAAGACTCTTCAGATACCCATTCCACTTCGTGACCTGATGGAGCGATACCACCAGTTACATTTCCAGCTTCGTCACGGAAAACTTCTGCAAGCTGGCTTTCTGTAAAGAATTCCTCATCTGAAACTGAATACCAACCAGAATATTCACCCAAATAGATGTCATCTTGGGCAAGCAAGCGTTCAAAGACTTGTGCGACAACTTTTTCATGGTAGTCATCAGTTGTACGGATAAATTTATCGTATGAGATATCTAGTAATTGCCAGAGTTCTTTGACTCCAACTGCCATCCCATCAACATAGGCTTGAGGTGTAATGCCAGCTTCTTCTGCTTTCTGCTGGATTTTCTGACCGTGCTCATCAAGACCTGTCAGATAAAAGACATCGTAACCCATCAGGCGTTTGTAACGGGCTAGGACATCACAGGCGATGGTTGTGTAGGCAGAACCGATATGAAGTTTACCAGATGGATAGTAAATCGGTGTTGTAATATAAAAATTCTTTTCAGACATAATTTTTCCTTTCCAGGCAAATGAAACCTGTTTTTCTCACACTTCATTATATCACATTTTTAAGGATTTTCGATAGGGAAATCCATACAAAAACAAGATAGACGAGTGTCCATCTTGTTTATTCTATTCATAACGAAGGGCTTCAATTGGATCAAGTTTCGATGCCTTGTTGGCTGGCAAAACTCCAAAAATCATACCCACGCTAGCCGAAACTGCAAGACTAAATAGGGCAACTGGGATTGATACTCCCACTTCTATACCCGCTATCAATCCTTGCAAAAGTAGACCAGCTATAGCTGTTAAGCCTGTCGCAATGGTTAGACCAATAACTCCACCAAGCAAGGTCAAAATCATGGATTCAATCAAAAACTGGATTAAAATATTGGCACGTGTCGCACCCAAAGCCTTACGGAGACCAATCTCACGAGTACGCTCTGTCACCGAAACCAGCATGATGTTCATAACACCAGTCCCCCCAACAAAAAGGGAAATTCCTGCAATGGCACTAATAATCGTAGTTATAAAGCCGAACAATTGTTGTACTTCTTGGAAGGCTGCAGTCGCATCTGCCACCTGATACTCCCCTTGCTGAATACCAGCAATTTCGGTCAATTTTCTAGCTAATTCTGGTCCCACAGTTGGTGTCAAACTGGTATCATTGACACGGAAGACAATATCAGAAATCTCATCCATATTGAAGTTGTTGGCAAGAGAAATATTAGTCGTAATCGGAAGTCCACCAATACCAAAAGTCTTGGCAGTCTTGGCCTCATCGCTGGTATAGACACCAATGACACGATAGCTAAAGCCACCAACATCTATAACCTGGTTAACAGCTTCTTGAGCAGATCCAAACAGACTATTAGCAAGTTCTTGGTCTAGTAAAATGACACTGGCTACATCTTTATAATCCTGAGCTATGAAACTGCGGCCTGCAACAATTTCATTTTCAACCGCCTTCATGTAAGTAATATTTCCACCTGTCAAGCTAGCTCGCTCCACTTTTTTGTCTTTATAAGACAGGGTGGTATTGGTCGAGTTGGTTACATAGTAACTGTCCACCCCTTTAACTTTAGCAGCCTCCTTGACCCAAGCTTCTTGTGGTTTTGGTGGCTCCACAGGAACATCCTCTTCTTTCCCAGAAACCGTCAAAGCTGATTGCTTTTGGGTAAAAGAACCATCTTTGCTTTTGATAGGCGAGAAAAAGACATGGATATTCTTCTGTGACTTGGTCATATTTTTATTAACCTGACGAGACATGGAATCTCCCAGAGCCATAATCACAACAACAGATGAAACACCAATGATAATCCCAATCATAGTGAGAAAAGAGCGCATCTTGTGGGCCATTATAGATGAAAAGGCAAATTTCAGATTCTGCATCTTAGTTTTCCTCCTTTTCTAACTGAGCACTGTCAGACGAAATAACTCCATCCCGAATGACAATCTGGCGTTTAGCATAAGCAGCGATTTCAGGCTCATGCGTTACCATAATAATTGTTTTTCCTTCATTATTCAGTTCAACTAATAATTGCATGATTTGGTTACCTGTTTTGGTATCCAAGGCTCCTGTCGGTTCGTCCGCTAGGATAATAGAAGGATTGTTTACCAAGGCACGCGCGATAGCTACACGTTGCTTTTGACCACCAGATAATTCCGAAGGCAAATGATGACTACGTTCTGTCAATTCAACCTTGTCTAAATACTCCTCAGCTAACTTGCGACGTTTTGAAGCCGAAACTCCCGCGTAAATCAAGGGCAATTCTACGTTTTGCAGAGCGTTAAGTTTAGATAGAAGAAAAAACTGCTGAAAGACAAAACCGATTTGTTGATTGCGGACCTTGGCTAGTTGTTTTTCACCAAGTCCAGCTACTTCTTGGCCTTCAAGATAATATTCTCCACTGGTTGGTGTATCCAACATACCAATCGTATTCATGAGAGTAGACTTACCCGAACCAGATGGTCCCATGATGGCAACAAATTCACCCTCATTCACTTCTAGGTTGATATTTTTGAGAACCTGCAGTTCTTGGTCACCGTTACGGTAGCTTCTGCAGATATTTTTTAGACTAATTAGTTGCTTCATCAGCCTTCACCTCTTTTCCTTCCTCTAGAGAAGACGTTGGGTTACTGATGACCTTGACTCCATTTGTCAGACCTGAAGTGATTTCTTGGTTGTCTGCATCAGCATTGCCCAAACCAACTTCCACTTTCTTGGCCTTTTTCTGCTCGTCAAGCACCCAGACATAGTTCTTATCATTTTCAGTCACAACACTTGTTAGAGGAACCAAAATGGCTTTACTCTTATTCTTAACCTCAACACTTACTGAGAATCCTTGTTTCAAATCACCGATTTCACTTGTAACATCGATGGTATATGGATATTTAGAACCAGAATTACCACCTGTTGCGGCAGTAGCTGCACTTGCTGCTTCACCACTAGTTTTAGGATAGTCAGAGATATAGCTAATCTTACCTGTCCAGCTCTTATCTTGGTAAACTTTAGAAGTAAAGGTTACTTCTTGTCCTACAGAGAGGTTGGCAAGGTTATATTCAGATAGTTCACCCTTAACTTGCAAGTTTTCATTACTTACGACATGAACGACTACTTGACTAGCTCCTGTTGGAGATTTAGAAACATTGTGGTTGACTTCAACCACAGTTCCCTCCAGGGTACTGAGAACCGTCATGGCATCCAACTGACTTTGAGCCTTACTTAATTGCGCTTCTGCATCTGCACGAGCATCACGGGCATCACCTAGTTGTGCATCAATAGATGAAACTGCATTTCCTGAGACTGGAGCTGGAGTTTGCCCTGCAGCTCCTTCGCCTCCTGCTGGTGCTGGTAACTGTGGAGCCGGAGCTGAAGCGGCTTCATTTCGTGCTTGATTGAGTTCATTGATATGACGATCTGCCTTCGCTACTGCTCGGCTAGCTGAATCATAGGCCGCCTGGGCTTCTGAACTACTGTACTTGACTAAAGCCTGTCCTTCGCTGACCTTATCACCCACAGAAACAAGGATTTCATCTAAATCTCCCTTACTAGCATCAAAATAAACATATTGTTCATTTTTTGCTGTTACTGTCCCTGACAATAAAACAGAGGACGCCACGCTTCCTTCCTTGGCAACAACAAGATGAGTAGGCTCATCTTTTACAGCGGTCTGAGATGGTTGTCTAAAGAGCAAAATCCCCCCAGCACCTAATACAACTACACTTGCAGCACCGATTGCTGCATACAATTGCCACTTTTTAGCTTTACGATTCTTCTTCATAATGAAACTCCTTTTTGATTTAAAGTCCTTAACAATATTATATAAAAATTAGCAAATATAAACAATAACAGTTCAGAACGAAATAATGACATTTCGGGATTTGATTATTGTTCGGAATCTATTTTTATTGCCATTGTACTAGTTATATAATACACTTTATTTTTCCTTTTTGCAAGCCTTTTCTTTAATTTTTTTGAACGTAGCAGATTTTTGCAATCAGATAAAAAAAAAGATAGAATATGACTATCAAAAAATGACACTCTACTATTTCAAAGAGTACAAAGGAGTTTTCAATGAGAGAATATGATATCATTGCTATCGGTGGAGGTAGTGGAGGAATTGCTACCATGAACCGTGCTGGTGAACACGGAGCTAAAGCAGCCGTTATCGAGGAAAAGAAACTAGGCGGAACCTGCGTCAACGTCGGTTGTGTTCCTAAAAAAATCATGTGGTACGGGGCACAAATCGCTGAGACTTTCCATCAATTTGGAGAAGACTACGGCTTTAAGACTACTGATCTTAACTTTGACTTTGCAACACTACGTCGTAATCGTGAAGCCTACATTGATCGCGCTCGTTCTTCTTATGATGGCAGTTTTAAACGCAACGGTGTAGATTTGATTGAAGGTCATGCTGAATTTGTAGATTCTCATACTGTCAGCGTAAATGGTGAACTGATTCGTGCTAAACATATCGTGATTGCTACTGGTGCCCATCCAAGTATTCCAAACATTCCCGGTGCTGAACTAGGTGGCTCTTCTGATGATGTATTTGCCTGGGAAGAATTGCCAGAGTCAGTTGCAATTCTAGGCGCCGGTTATATCGCTGTTGAATTGGCTGGCGTACTCCACACCTTTGGTGTCAAGACAGATCTCTTTGTTCGTCGTGATCGTCCTTTACGTGGTTTTGATTCTTACATCGTTGAAGGTTTGGTAAAGGAAATGGAAAGAACAAACTTGCCACTTCATACTCACAAAGTCCCTGCCAAGTTAGAAAAAACTGCTGAGGGCATTACCATTCATTTCGAAGATGGTACTAGTCACACAGCTAGCCAAGTTATCTGGGCTACAGGTCGCCGTCCAAACGTTAAGAGCTTGCAACTTGAAAAAGCTGGAGTAACTCTGAATGAACGTGGCTTTATCCAAGTGGATAAATACCAAAATACTGTTGTTGAAGGAATCTACGCTTTAGGTGATGTAACAGGCGAAAAAGAACTAACTCCAGTTGCTATCAAGGCTGGACGTACTTTGTCTGAACGTCTCTTTAACGGCAAAACAACTGCAAAAATGGATTACTCAACTATTCCAACTGTTGTCTTTTCACACCCTGCTATCGGAACGGTTGGTTTGACAGAAGAGCAAGCTATTAAAGAATACGGTCAAGACCAAATCAAGGTTTACAAATCAAGCTTTACGTCTATGTACTCTGCTTGCACTGACAACCGTCAAGAAACACGTTTCAAATTGATCACAGCAGGTTCAGAAGAAAAAGTTGTCGGACTTCATGGAATTGGCTATGGTGTTGATGAAATGATTCAAGGATTTGCCGTTGCTATCAAAATGGGAGCAACCAAGGCAGACTTTGATGCAACTGTGGCGATTCACCCAACTGCATCTGAAGAATTTGTAACTATGCGTTAATCGAAACAAAAGAAGCTGATACAAATGTATCTGCTTCTTTTTTGATGTTTTCGAATCGATGAAAACAACTTAACCAATAAGCAAAATCGGCCGTTACAGTTTTTGTTACCTTGTTTTAAAAAATTGGTTGACAATAATTACTCTACGAGTATAATAGTTACTATACATCAGAAAAGAGGTTAACTATTTTGAAAAAAGCTCATATTTATGCTATCCCTGCTATTGGAGCTGCTCTCATTGCTGTTTTGGCACAAATCAGTCTTCCAATTGGACCTGTTCCCTTCACTCTGCAAAACTTTGCAATCGGCTTGATTGCAACTGTCTTTAGACCAAGAGAGGCTGTACTTTCTGTTGGACTCTATCTTCTTCTAGGTGCTATCGGTCTTCCTGTTTTTGCAGGAGGTGGAGCTGGTTTTCAGGCTTTAGTTGGTCCTACTGCAGGCTATCTTTGGTTTTATCTTGTTTATTCTGGACTTACATCCTCTCTAACCAACAGCAAGAGTAGTGTTGTCAAGATTTTTCTTGCAAACCTCTTGGGTGATGCCCTTGTCTTTGTCGGCGGGATTCTCAGCTTACATTTTCTTGCTGGAATGGCATTTGAAAAAGCTCTTGTTGTGGGGGTCATTCCCTTTATCATTCCAGACCTTGGTAAAATTATTGCTATTAGTTTTATTAGCCGTCCATTACTTCAACGCCTTAAAAATCAAGCTTACTTTGCTAACTAAAAAAGGATATCGAGTTGTCATGACTCAATATCCTTTTCATTCATTTTGACAACTTAGTTGCCTTTAAAGGCATCCACCATCGTTTGAAATTCTTCATTTGAGAGAGTGATCCCTTTACCCATTTTAGTATGGTCTGGACTCCAAGCACGAATATCAAACTTTGCAGGGGCTCCATTAAAGCTCACACGGTTGATTTCCTTGGTCCAACCTTTTTCGTTTTCAGAAAGAGTCAACAAGTGCTCTTCGATTTCAAATGTAAATTCTGCCATTTTCTTCTCCTTTTTTTGCTTTCATTTGATTATTCGTAAAATCTTGTAGATTTTAGGAAAATTTTATATAATATTGATATAAAAGAAGGGAGGCCAATATGAGACATAAATTCCAGCAAGTTCTAGATAAAATACATGACTTTTTAAATGGACATGAAGAACCAGACCATACTGAAAGCAACTCCCTTACAGCCACTATTGAAGAGGCTATCCAGAAACAAACTGCTGTTCACCTTATCTTGTCTGAGACAAGTTTTACAGGTGACATCATCAAATACGATCAGCAACGCCAGCAAATTATCGTGAAAAATTTTGCTAAAAATGTGACCCGTATTATCCGCATAAGCGATATTCAACGCCTACGATTTGTCCCTTCAACTGTCCAAACAGCCCAAAAAAATAGATTTAAGAAAGAGTGAGATGTAGTTGCTTCATCCCACTCTTTTTTCTTAGCGAATTTGTTCAAAATGTAAATGAACCGCGATATGATCTCCATAACCACTTCTTTCCAAGTCACGTTGTAGACGATAGGAAATGTAGTGTTCTGCTATGGTAATGTAACCTGCACCCAGTAAACGATGTTCAACCATAGACTGAATCATGCTGATGGTAGCACGTTCCACCTTGGCCTCTTCCAAATCCAAAACCACTTTCTTAGTGACTTGTGCAAGGTTTTGACGCAAATCATCTGTCAATACATAGACAGTCTGGGCTGCCTTTAAGATAGCTTGGTAAATCTTATCTGGATTAAATTCAGCAATTTCACCATCACGTTTGATTACTTGCATAGGTATCTCCTTTATTCTTTGTTTTCTTTAATTTCTGCCAGCATTTTTTCTTCTTCTGCTGTCAGTTGATAATGTTCAAGCAAATCTGGTCTGCGCTCGTAGGTTTTCTTTAAACTCTCGTACAAGCGCCACTGACGGATTTTTTCATGGTGTCCACTCATCAGTACATCTGGGACAACCATGCCTCGGTAATCATAGGGACGTGTATACTGAGGATATTCAAGAAGGCCAGAAGAAAAACTATCATCTTGGTGGCTGGACTCCTTACCAATCACTTCTGGAATCAGGCGTACCGTAGCATCAATCATGGTCATGGCCGCCAACTCTCCACCAGTCAAGACATAGTCGCCCAGGGAGATCTCATCTGTCACCAAGGTCTTAATGCGCTCATCATAACCCTCATAGTGCCCACAGATAAAGATTAGCTCTTCCTCTTGTGCTAAATCCTCAGCATAAGCTTGATCAAACTGCTTTCCAGCAGGATCGAGGAGAATGACGCGCGGATTTTTCTTTTCAATAGCATCAAAGGCATCGAAAATGGGTTGGGCTCGGAGCAACATCCCCTGACCTCCTCCGTAGGGCTCATCGTCGACATGGCGGGCCTTTTCAGCATATTCTCGAAAATTATGATACTGGATATCCAAGAGCCCTTTTTCTCGAGCCTTTCCAACAATTGAGTGCTCCAGTGGAGAAAACATCTCTGGAAAGAGGGTTAAAATATCAATCTTCATCGTCTAACCCTTCTAAGATTTCCACATCGACGCGGTTATTAGGAATATCAACATTGAGAACCACTGGTGGGATATAAGGTAATAATAAATCACGCTTTCCTTTCCGCTTGACCACCCAGACATCGTTGGCACCTGGTTGCAGGATTTCCTTGATGGTTCCAATCAGGTTCTCTCCCTCATAGACTTCCAAACCGATAATCTCGTGATAATAAAATTCACCATCGTCTAGGTCATTCAAATCTTCCTCAGCGACCTTGAGACTGTACCCCTTGTACTTTTCGATAGCGTTGATATGGTACATATCTTTGAATTTAATAATGTCAAAGTTCTTCTGTTTACGGTGGCTAGCGATGGTCACTGTTTGAACAAACTGATCTTTTTCATCAAACAAAGCCAGCTCAGCCCCTTTTTTAAACCGTTCTTCTGCAAAATCCGTCACAGACAAGACTCGCATCTCACCCTGCAACCCCTGCGTATTGACGATTTTCCCAACATTAAAGTAGTTCATCTTGTCTCCTGTACTCTATTTCTATCCATCTTATTCGGACAATTCTCGAATAATAGTCACAATTTTTTCTGATTCTGACCATTGTAAATAATGGTGATTCCCTCCTAAAATGAGTTTAGTATTGGAAGTCCAATATTCTGATTCTCTGTACTCTTTTTCTCTATAAGGCTGACAAAAAATAAATACAGGGACATGAGATTCTATCGACAAATTCTCAAAATCTTCCTCAGTAATTTCTCCAGATATCTGAAATTCTGGATCTTGATTTTCCAACTCTAAGCCTTTTTCTTGCATTATTTCCCAGATTTCTTTATTAATTTCAGGGCTAAATGTTGCTTGAGTTAAGTTCTTAAAATAAAATTCAGGACCACACTCCTCAATCAGCCTCATCTGCTCTTCCATTTCTGGATAAGGATTTTCTGAAAAATCAGCAAACATGACGTTTTTAGTTGTCGGTTCAATTGCTACTAAAGCCTGACACTTAATTGGTTTGTTGAGCAATTTACAAGCTAAAATTCCACTCAAACTATGTACACAAAGTATATATTCAGAAATCCCTAATTCTTCAAGTACTTCATAAACCGCATCTGCAAGATTATCTAGATTTTTTCCAGCTTGGTCATGAATCGGACTCCTACCTGTGTTCGGAAAATCAATTGTCAAATAACCAATTGTAGGAGGAAGTTTTTCAAGTATAAGTGAAAAATTTTCATAACTTGGTAGCAAACCTGCGCCACTTAAACAAACTAGTATTTTCTTTTGCTTTTGATAAGTAACAGAGAGACTACCAATTTCTGTAGATACTTCAAACCTCTTCATAAAGAAATCCACTCGTTCTATATAATGAATTATTAAAAATCCTTATCCTTTATTTTATCACGTTCCAAAGATTTTCTCAAGTTAGAGGAAAATACATAGAGGGCCCGCTATAGTCCAAAAAGTGCTAATATTTTCCTCTTTAATGTTAATTTATATTTGAAAGATGAGATATTTACATTCCCGTTATACATATTGCTATAAAATGTATATTCCCCAATTTCACCCTGACTTGTTTTCCATTTCATTCTTAAACTAGGCATATTCTCTGGTAAATTTGTATGAATCAATAAGCATGTATAATTCTTTAAATTTTTAACTGTATGCAGTTTATTATTTACAATCAAACAATCGTTTCTTGAATCATAGTTTAAAGAATAAAATTCTACTATTTCAATATCAACTTCTTTGGGATAAAAAATCAAATGATTAAAAGGTTTGCTACTTATATTATGTGTAAATTCATGAATATAGTGAAAATTTGTATGTAAAGATTCAAACTCGAATGGTTTAATTTCCTTGATTTCAATATTATTGATATAAACCTTATTTTGGAACGTTATCTTTATAATCACAGCAATAAATGTTGCAATTTGTAAAATTCGTAATAGCCAATCAATATACATTGACCAATCTATGTTAAAAACACAATCAATATTCATTCTTTTTTCAGTTTTCTTTCAAAAAGCCTTCCAAATCTCGTTCATGCTGATATTTGATAGCCGCCTTTTTGTCTTTTTCAAAAATGGTCTTGGTTAGATCTATGTCGTTGATGGCCGCAATTGCGACAGTGTAGTGAATGATATCAGCCAATTCTTTTGCTAGTTCCTCGTTCGAATCTTGAACTCCCTCTTTTCGACCAGAGCGTCCATTTAAAACCTCAGCAACTTCTCCAACTTCTTCTACTAGCTTAATAAAAAGCCCTTCTTCTGTTCTAGATTGTCGGTAATGGTCAAGTAAATATTCCTCTAGTTGTCTAACTGTTAAATCTCTCATTCTTTCTCCTTGCAAAAAAAGCGAGACATTCGTCCCGCCCTTCTTATTTTTCGTCAATAACGATTCTTACTTTTTTGTCTTCAGTTGGGACAGAGTAGACAATCGTTCTTATCGCAGAAATAGTGCGACCCTTACGACCGATTACACGACCCACATCGCTTTGATCAAGATCCAAATGATATTCCAAAAACTCTGGTGTATCTTCAATCTTGATAGTTAAGGCATCTGGTTGTGAAATCAAGGGTTTCACAATCGCAATAATGAGATTTTCAATCGTATCCATCTGTCAACCTACTTTAAATTTATTTTGAGAATTTAGAATCGTGGAATTTCTTCAATACACCTTCTTTTGAAAGGATGTTGCGAACTGTATCTGAAGGTTGAGCTCCATCAGCCAACCATGCAAGAACGCGGTCTTCTTTCAAAGTTACTTGGTTTTCAGCAACAAGTGGGTTGTAAGTTCCAACTGTTTCGATGAAACGTCCGTCACGTGGTGAACGTGAATCTGCTACGTTGATACGGTAGAAAGGTTTTTTCTTAGAACCCATACGAGTCAAACGGATTTTAACTGCCATTTTTAAAGTCTCTTTTCTTATTTTTTATTTCGGTGAAATAGCTGAGCTATTTAGCACATGTTCTATTATATCAGATTTCTGACAGGTGTCAAGAAAAAAACTTGACAGACTATAAAATTTTTACACCATTTATAAATTGGTTAGACTAATAAAGATAAATTAGAAAGAGAAACTTTATGAATACTACAATAGAGAACATTTACAAAGACCATCAAGTCAAAACCTTTATCTCTCCTGAACGTGATGTGGATGCTTGGCTCCTAAATCCCAAGCCCGTTCCTAAACGAAATATGGTACTACTTAAAGACAATCTCCTGGCAGGAGATATCATTCTACTATGGAGAATCCACTTTGGAACTTTTACCACCGAAACATGATTTTAAAAATTTCCATTCGAATATGATTCAAAATTCTCTTAAAATCAACGTTTTCTCGTTTTTTTAGAAAACAAATTTTCATCTAATTTGAATAACTTTCAATTAAATGGTGTGAATTTCACCCTAAAAACACACGAATTGAGCTAAATTTTACTAAAAAGTTCATACAATTATATATTCATGAAATTGCGACATATTCATCATTTATCAATCCCCAATAAATAAGTTTTCCCACTGAGTGATAGATGCTGGTAGGATCAACTTATACTTCTCATAGAAATCTAACAAATCGTTGTCCCCTATCCTAACTACATTTTCAATCTTATCTAAATTTATCACTCTCGGAGCATATAAATATACTATATAGCCTTCATCTAAGTATTGTTTAAATTCTAAGGCGTCAAGTTCCTTTGCTTTCTTTCCTTTCACTTGAACTACTGCTTTTCTCGGGTTATCAATTTCTCTTGAAATCATTTCACATTCAATTTTTATAGTAGTTGATTTCTTTGCAATTGAATTAGAAAGGACATAGTAGTTTTCCTTAATTTGAAGATATGAGATGACAAGTTCTTCTAAATCAAATTCAGGTAGATTATCGAGGAGACCTCCACTATAGGTTGTTACCTCAAAATAATTCTTTTTCGAAAATTTATTAAATATCAATTTTGAATATTCAATTATGCTTTTATCCCGTATCCTCTCAACTGTACCACCAAGAGGTCTATTAAACGATGACTTTATCTGTCCAGGGACTTGCATTCCCACGTTAAATGCATCAACTTGGATAACTGATCCAATATCCAAATGAGTATCACAAACTACTTTGGCTTGAGATTTCGCTTTACATATCCAATAATTTCCACTTAAATCTCGTGTCCAGAATAAATCATCTATCTGAGCATCCTTAAAAACATTTATTGCTGGATTCGCTCTGCCTCTTTCTTTTTTTATTCGTCCATAGTATTCATTAAAGTCTTCTTCCCGAATATCGCTACTTAAGCGACTCCAACCAAGTGCAAGATACTGTTCAGAATTATTTAAACAGAAGCCAATTAACTCTTTCCTAATGTTATCGTCTCTTTTTAAATGTATTCTAGTCACATAATCCATTCAAATTAGCCTCTCTTACTTTTTTCTTTCAAGATTATTTCGACTCCCGCTTGATGTAAAATATCATATCTAACACGACTTACTTCTGATTCATCGATTAAATTAAGAAGATGATCAATTTCTTTTCTTCCTTCTTCACTTAACTTTGGCTTTATATCAACTAAGTTTTTTTGTAGTCTTAAAAACAATTGAATAGCTACTTCGTAATCTTTTTTCTCTTGTAATTCTTGCTGCTTGGCTAAAAATTCTTTTTCTTTCTCTTCGTTTTTCTTCCTATTTTGTTCAGCCATTTCACAAAGTATTTCATAATCCACTGTTTGAGTCTCAAAATCTTTTTTTACCAACTCCAACATTTGAGGCGTAATACGAATACGATTATAAGCTTCTTTTACTAAGGAAGTGATTTTATCCCAATAAGGTATTTCTGAGTCTTCTCGGAACATTAATATTTCCCGATCCGTTATCACAATTTTCTTTTCTTCATCAATGAAATAGCCTTTTTCTTTGTAATTATTTAACTCAAAAATATACTTCTCTAATCTCCATTGTTTGACAATTTTTTTGGCATTGTCAGATAAATCAGCGTTGACCACATATCCATATAACCAATCAGGAAGATTAATATCACCTATAGTCCATCTTTGTTTCTCATCTGAGTATATTTTATTTCTTAATTCTCTGTCGGGAAATTTAACTTTATTAAAAACGTACTTAATAATCTCGTCACCCTCTTGAATGTATTCGTTCCAATACTTGCTATACTTAGCGTAGGGGCTAAATGGACGAGTTCTATATATAACTCTACTCATTTCATCTTCTCCTTTAGTTGGTGAAATTCACAGTATTCTTTTATAACAGATAAAACTTTCTCCCAGTCTTTCTCAAACATCTAGTCAATGTAATTTTCTTCCATTTTCTTAATAAGAATCTTCATGTCATCAATTAACGACTGTGGAGACAATACCCTTAAGGATTCCGCTTGACCCAATAGCCACCTCTTCAGCCCTGGTGTATCCTGACTCACAAATTCAATAATATTACCATTTGATGTTTTTTCAATAATTTTTGCTGTTGGGAATTGATCAACAACAATTGCTGAATCATTGACAAATAGGACTCTGATCTTTAACTCTTTTCCTATGAATGGATCTACACGTTTATTACGAATGTCTCCATCACGAAATTTTCTTCCATATGAGAGAGAAGGTTTTTTCTTTTCTTTAGATTCTACCCAACTAAGAATTCTATCTAGTTTCAAGGTCATATAAGAATCAAAAACTAAATTATAAGCTACTATGTAAAAGTAATGAGTATCATAATAAAGCGATACCGGGAAAATGGTATGATGCTTTTTAGTATTATAGGGAGATTGATATTCAATATCTAGTAGCAATTCCTTACGAATCATTTCAGACCATTCCCAAACCTTATCAATACGATTTTGTGTATCTGACAATGGTGCATAATTTAGCAACTCACTTGCAATAATACTGGAAACTTCATTTTGCTCATCTTTTGAAATAAGTGCTAATAAACTATCAAGTAATGACTTGTTTTCTTCCTTATTCAAAGATCGATTTTCTAGTAAAATCTTTGAAATTACAAGAATATCCTTTTTATTAAACAAAGATTTTCCTTTTAAGTATCTTGTATGGTGCTTTGCATCATAAGCAAGCTCTGCTGCAACCATTGGTTGTGTATCTAAGAAACCAGACAAGAGAGAAAAATCTCGTTGTATAGTTTTTTCACTAACACCAAATTCATCAGCAAGCTGAGCCTTAGATAAATGCGCGCCAGACTGTAAGCGTAAAAATATAGTTAATAAGCGTTCTTGGTCGTTCATATAATTCTAATCCTTTACTAATATTATAGCATTCCCAATGGTTCAGATTCAATCAATTTCTTAGTTCAAATCTTTTACTGATAGTACTCTTTTTCAAGCACCGATTTCTTCTTTTAGAGCCTACTATAGATTTCTCTACCTTCCGAATCCTATCAACGATATTGATTTTGAAGATTTTGCTTCAATAGCTACAATAGCCTTATTGATATCTGTCAATGTAATTTGATTTAAAAAGTTTTCATCTTCTAATTGAATCTTATCACCTTCAACCACGCGTTGTGCTTGACAGAAGACAATCTCATCTACTAATTTACGAACGTATCGAGCATTTCCAAAATTGCTACAATTTACAACTTCTGAAAAATGCTGACGTAGTACCATCTTACAATCGTCGGTTAATTGATAATGTCTTTTATTTATCATCAATTCTAAAATAGCAATTAGTTGATCAATTGTATAATCGAAAAATTTTATTTCTCTGGAAATTCTAGAGGATAATCCTGGATTAGTTTCAATGAATTGAGCCATCAATTCTTCATAACCAGCAAAAATAACCAAAACCTCATCCCGACGATTTTCCATTTCCTGTATAATCGCTGAAATAGCTTCATGTCCGAAATCTCTATCACTACTTGGAATAAGACTATAGGCCTCATCTATAAAGAGTACTCCCCCTCTTGCATCATCAAAAACTCTTTTTACTTTTGGAGCAGTTTGACCAACATATTCACCAACTAATTCCGTTCTACCTACCTCCACTAACTTATTCTCTTTAATTATCTTATTGTTGTATAAAATTTCTGAAAAGAGCCTAGCAACTACAGTTTTCCCAGTCCCAGGATTTCCGGAAAAAACAAGATGACGATTTAATACTTCGTTACTAAATCCATGTGCCTGACGCATTACAGAAACTCGACTATATGCTAACTGCTGCTTTAGGACCATTTTCACTTCTTCTAAACCAATTAATTCACTCAGCTTTTTCTCCGCATTTTCTTCATCTTCAACTGAAGATTTATTTTGGAGAATGAATCCATCGAGATTTAATTCATTTTTTTCTGAAGGATCATAATTATTTTGCACTGCAAATTCAATAAGCTCTTGAACAAAAAGGCGAACTTCTTTGGCATCCTTTAGCACGTGATTTTCAGCTACTAATCGTTCAAAATCTTCGTTACTCAAATGAACACCTTTTTGATTTAGCATTTGAATACCAATTCCTTTAAGCTCTGATTCATCATACCGGGGGAAATTAATAATTGATACCTTATTAAAAACATCGAGTAACTCTTTTCTAATAGCTTCTGCTTCTTGAATGCTTCTAGAAATAATAATATTAAAGGAATTCCCCTTCTTTTGTCGAAAATTATCAAAAATATCTGATTTTGTTTTTGATCTTGCCGAAAGATAATCAACTAATACAGCGAAATATTTTTCACTCATTTTAGGAACAAAATAATGATTGCAATTAACAAATATCGCATTCATACCAAAGATAGACTCTAGAAACTTGATTGCAAACTTTCTACCCGTTCCTTTCTCACCAGTAAAAATATAAAAATGTTGTTGATTTTCATTATTGCTTATTTTTTCTTGGAAGGATATATAATCAATGAATTCTCGAATAGCTCCTTTAAATTCAATTAGGGCAATAATATCATTCAACTCGTCCAACTTTTCTAAATTGGGTTTTAATTGTTCAGAAAATCTTTCTTTTTCTGCACTAAGTAAGAATTTGACTAAATCTCCTATATCACTTCTGCCAAGTTTCTTGATAAAATCACTTTCTATTAAAGGCTCTACCTTAGCTAGTAAGAACTCATAATCAAAAAAATCATTTATTTTTTTCATAATTTCTTGGTCATTGTAATTTTCTTGAGAAATAAGATAGTATGATTCTCCTTCTTTCAAAAAAATTAAATGATTAGACGTAATAAAATCATTCGTCTGAGTTTTAAAAAAATCATCAGGATTCTTAAATTCAACTTGATAGTAATTCATTCACTCTCACCTCTTTTTATAATAAATTAATTTTACAAAAAAGGATGGACATTTATTGTCTAGTTAATTATTTTTTAAGAAAATAAAAAAGAACACCCAAAAAAGTAATCTTTTTAAGTATAGTAATTCTTTCGAATTAACGTTTACTAAATTGTGATGCTTTACGAGCTTTCTTAAGATCTGGTTTCCAAAATACTTTGAGTATACTTATGACATTGATGCCCCTAAACATTTAAAAACTCTGGTGGAAAAAGGTTATGCAGTCATTGAAACAGCTTTTGACTCACTTGATCATCTCAATGCTACTATGAAAAAGAATATTCTGAAAAGCAAGGGAATTACAGGACTATCTAAGATGAAGGCTGCAGATCTGGAGCAAACCCTTCATAACAACTTTTCAGAAGAAGAATTAGCAAGTCACTTTACCGTTCGTGGCTACAAATTAACTCCAAAGGGGAGCAGATACTGGAACAATACAAGGGAATTATCAACCGCCATCCAAAGAAGAATCTCTAATCAAGTGATTTTTTGGTCGATTTTCTCTAAAACTACCTTGTCACTAATATTTGAAATCCACTTCCTTTTAGGGTACAATGGTAGAAATGAATTTTTGAGAGGATCAGAATGAAAAAACTAGCAACCCTTCTTTTACTATCAACTGTAGCCCTAGCTGGATGTAGCAGCATCCAACGTAGTTTGCGTGGTGATGACTATGTAGATTCTAGCTTGGCCGCTGAGGAAAGTTCCAAAGCAGCTGCCCAATCTGCCAAGGAGTTAAATGATGCTTTGACAAACGAAAACGCCAATTTCCCACAACTACCTAAAGAAGTTGCTGAAGACGAGGCTGAAGTGATTCTCCACACAAGTCAAGGAGATATCCGTATCAAACTCTTCCCTAAACTCGCTCCTCTAGCGGTTGAAAACTTCCTCACTCATGCTAAAGAAGGCTACTATAACGGTATTACCTTCCACCGTGTCATCGATGGCTTCATGGTTCAAACTGGGGATCCAAAAGGGGACGGTACAGGTGGTCAGTCCATCTGGCATGATAAGGATAAGACTAAAGACAAGGGAACTGGTTTCAAAAACGAGATTACTCCATATCTCTATAACATCCGTGGTGCTCTTTCTATGGCTAATACTGGTCAACCAAACACCAATGGTAGCCAATTCTTCATCAACCAAAACTCTACAGATACCTCTGCTAAACTCCCTACAAACAAGTATCCAAAGAAAATCATCGAAGCCTATAAAGAAGGGGGAAACCCTAGTCTAGATGGCAAACACCCAGTCTTTGGTCAAGTGATTGACGGTATGGATGTTGTAGATAAAATTGCTAAAGTCGAAAAAGATGAAAAAGACAAGCCAACTACTGCTATCACAATCGACAGCATCGAAGTGGTGAAAGACTACGATTTTAAATCTTAAAAACCAAAAAAATACAGTACCCACATTCGGTACTGTATTTCTTTTATCCTTATTTTTAAGTTAAATTATTAAAATCCCAGATTTGGTCCATCCAACCTTCATAGAAGTCTGGTTCGTGACAGACCATAAGAATAGATCCCTTGTATTCTTTAAGAGCGCGTTTGAGTTCATCCTTGGCATCCACATCCAAGTGGTTGGTCGGCTCGTCCAGCACTAAAACGTTGTTTTCACGATTCATCAAGAGACAGAAACGAACTTTGGCTTGTTCCCCACCTGACAAAACCTGAATTTGACTTTCGATATGCTTAGTTGTCAGGCCACAACGGGCAAGGGCTGCACGGACTTCTGCTTGATTAAGGGCAGGAAAGGCATTCCAGACAGCTTCAAGAGGTGTTTGACGATTGCCTCCTTCTACTTCCTGTTCAAAGTAGCCAAGTTCTAGGTAGTCTCCACGTTCAACCTCTCCAGCGATTGGCGGGATAATGCCCAATAGAGACTTCAAGAGAGTTGTTTTCCCGATACCATTTGCACCGATAATAGCAACCTTTTGATTACGTTCAAAGGTAAGATTTAAAGGCTTGGTCAGAGGACGATCATAACCAATTTGCAAATCCTTGGCTTGGAAGATAAAGCGCCCTGGCGTACGAGCTGATTTGAAATCAAAGGATGGTTTTGGTTTCTCACTTTGGAGTTCGATAATATCCATCTTATCCAATTTCTTCTGACGAGACATGGCCATGTTTCGTGTTGCAACACGCGCTTTGTTCCGAGCAACAAAGTCCTTGAGGTCGGCAATCTCTTTCTGCTGACGTTCGTAGGCCGCCTCCAGCTGGGATTTCTTCATGGCATAGACTTCTTGGAACTGGTAGTAGTCACCAGAGTAACGCGTCAGCTGTTGATTTTCCACATGATAGACAATATTAATCACATCGTTCAGGAATGGGATATCATGTGAAATAAGGACAAATGCATTCTCATAGTTCTGGAGATAGCGCTTGAGCCAGTCAATATGCTCAGCATCCAAGTAGTTGGTCGGCTCGTCCAACAGCAAGATATCTGGCTTTTCAAGGAGAAGCTTAGCCAAAAGCACCTTGGTTCTTTGCCCACCTGACAAAGAAGTTACATCCGTATCCATTCCAAAGTCCATGACACCAAGGGCACGCGCTACTTCATCAATTTTAGCATCCAAGGTATAGAAATCACGACTCTCTAAACGGTCTTGAAGTTCGCCAACTTCTTCCATGAGAGCATCAACGTCCGCTCCATCTTCAGCCATTTCCATATAAAGGTCATTGATACGAGCTTCAGCTTTGAATAGCTCATCAAAGGCCGTACGGAGAACATCACGCACCGACTGCCCTTCAGCAAGGACAGAGTGCTGATCCAAGTAACCAGCGGTCACATATTTGGACCATTCAACCTTCCCTTCATCTGGCAGCATTTTACCAGTTACAATGCTCATAAAGGTTGATTTCCCTTCACCATTAGCACCGACCAAACCGATATGTTCTCCCTTGAGGAGACGGAAGGACACATCTTCAAAAATTGCACGGTCACCAAAACCGTGACTCAGATTTTTAACTTCTAAAATACTCATTTTAATTCCTTATCTTGTTTTTATGTAATTGTTTATAGAGGAGCCAAGCCAGATAGCCACCCAAGGTATTGGTCCACAAATCATCAATCTCAAAGACGCGATTAAAATCAAAGAAAAAATCTAAGACCAACTGCGTACACTCGATTCCTAGGCTTAGAAGAAGACTGAAAAAGATCACTTTTCTTGTCTTACGCAAGTTTGGAAGGAGATAAAGGAGTTGGAAAATCAGAGGAAAAAGCAAGAAGACATTGAGGATATTTTGTAGAAAAAGCCAACATAATTGTCCTATGTCACTCACTTCACCCAGTTTCCAGAGAGAATTGAAAGGAGTCAAAAGAAAAACCAGGCGTCCAAGATGCTGAATACCTGGATTTTCCACTCCCACGGGAGATTGTTCTTGAGGAGTAAAGCAAAAATAGACAATGCAAATGCTATAGAAAATGACTCCCCAGACCAAAATACGATTATAAGTCTTCTTCATCATTAAGGATTGACTGCTGCGACTGCTTTCTGGCGGTCACGTTTCATTGTATTGGAACGCAATTGTCCACAAGCTGCATCAATATCTGTTCCGTGCTCTTGACGAACAACACAGTTAACCCCTTTTTTCTTAAGCGTATCATAGAAGGCCAGGACGCGCTCTTTAGGACTACGGCTATATTGGTCATGCTCACTAACTGGGTTATAAGGAATCAAGTTTACATAAGACAATTTCTTGATATTCTTGAGCAATTCAGCCAATTCCAAGGCTTGTTCAACACCGTCATTGACTTCATTGAGCATGATGTATTCAAAGGTCACACGACGGTTGGTTGTCTCAATATAGTACTCAATAGCAGCAAAGAGTTTTTCAATCGGAAAGGCACGGTTAATCTTCATGATGCTTGAGCGCAATTCATTGTTGGGTGCGTGAAGTGACACGGCAAGATTGACCTGAACCCCTTCATTAGCAAAGTCACGAATTTTATGGGCCAAACCTGAGGTTGAAACCGTGATGTGACGAGCACCGATGGCCATTCCTTTATCATCATTGATAGTACGAACAAAATTCAAGACATTGTTGTAGTTATCAAAGGGCTCACCGATACCCATGACAACGATATGGCTGACGCGTTCGTCCTGACCACGCTCATCAAAGTATTTCTGAACCAGCATGATTTGCGCTACGATTTCACCGTTATTGAGGTCACGTTGTTTCTTAATCAAACCAGAGGCACAGAAGGTACAACCGATATTACATCCGACCTGAGTGGTCACACAGACTGACAGCCCGTAGTGTTGACGCATGAGTACTGTCTCAATCAACATACCATCTGGCAACTCAAAAAGATACTTAACAGTACCGTCGGCTGACTCTTGCACGATGCGTTGTTTCAAGGGATTGACTACAAACTGGTCATTGAGCTTGGCAATCAAATCCTTGGAAAGGTTGGTCATCTCTTCAAATGACTGGACACGTTTACGGTAAAGCCATTCCCAGATTTGATCTGCACGGAATTTCTTTTCTCCCTGCTCCAAAACCCATTCCTGCATGGTTTGACGTGTTAAACTATAAATTGACGGTTTCATTTCTACTCCTTATTCTCTACTCACTTCTGACGAATGACAAAATGACGTTGTCCCTTCTCCTCTTTCTGAGAATGCTGGTCTTTCTGACGACGTCTATTTTTCTTATCTGCATTCGGTTTTCGTTTTGTTTGAGTCGGCTTCTTTCCTTTTCTAGAAGGCGGTTCTTCTTCCTTCTTACGCATTTTCTTGTCAAATGATGCTCGCTTAGGGGCTTCATTTTCTAGGACAAAATAGGCACAACCATAACTACAATACTCTAAAAGGTAGTCTTGTAAACGACTGATTTTTTCAAGTTTTTCTTCTGTTCGATCATCCTTGTAAAAACCTCGTAGGCGAAGCTGTTCGTTGCTCCAGTCTCCCACGATATAATCAAACTTGGTTAAGACTTCTGAAAAACGCTGATTAAAAGCCGTCACATCAAAGGCATCCTTGATATTTTCCACCAAGGAAAAAGCTATCCCTTCCGTTTCAACCTTGTCCCCATGTAAATGGAACTCAGGACCAGGAAACTTGTTATAGTTGTATAATTCAGGTGCAATTTCTTTTCGCATAGATATCCTTTTTCCACGATTACTTAATACTTTATTCTACCATAATTTCTAGCAGTTAGCACGTTTCTCATAAAAATGAAAAAAGTCTGACGATTTTGTCAGACCAAAATAATATAACCTTAAAAAGAGAAGAACAATTCTTCCCTCCATATATCATATCATTATTTAGCAGCTGCGTACAATTCATCTACTTTGTTCCAGTTGATCACTGAGAAGAAAGCTTTGATGTAGTCAGGACGCACGTTGCGGTATTTCACGTAGTAAGCATGTTCCCAAACGTCCAAGCCCAAGATTGGTTTTTTACCTTCTGAGATTGGTGTGTCTTGGTTTGCTGTTGAAGTCACTTCAAGTTTACCTTCTTTGTTGACAACCAACCATGCCCATCCAGAACCGAAACGAGTTGTTGCTGCTGCAGTGAAGACTGCTTGGAATTCTTCAAATGAACCAAATGTTGCATCAATTGCTGCTGCAAGTTCTGCTGATGGAGCTGTTTTCTCAGGAGTCATCAATTCCCAGAAAAGAGCGTGGTTCAAGTGTCCACCGCCGTTGTTAATAAGTGCTTGACGGATATCAGCTGGAATAGATTCTACATCAGCAAGCAAGGCTTCAAGATCTTCACCGATTTCAGGGTGTTTTTCTAGAGCTGCATTGGCATTGTTGACATAAGTTTGATGGTGTTTGTCATGGTGCAAGTGCATTGTTTCCGCATCGATGTATGGTTCCAAAGCGTCGTATGCATATGGAAGATCTGGTAAGATAATAGCCATCTGTAATACCTCTTTTTCTTTCTATATGAAAATGATAACGCAAACATTCACTTTTTTCAAGTTTTTTGCTTATAGATGAAGAAATCACTGAGATACTTTCTAATCATACTCTTCGAAAATCTCTTCAAACCTCGTCAACATCGCCTTGCTGTAGATATAATTACTGACTTCGTCAGTTTCATCCGCAACCTCAAAAACATGTTTTGAGCTGACTTCGTCAGCCTTATTTACAACCTCAAAGCAGTGCTTTGAGCAACCTACGGCTAGTTTCCTAGTTTGCTCTTTGATTTTCATTGAGTATAAAATAAGCAAATCAGCAAGAAACCCACGACAAGATAATCCTGACGCGGGTTATAGTTTCAAAAAAATGTCAATTAACCTGACTAGCAATCTGTAGGAGTGCCTTTTCAAAAAGGAAACCTTTTTCATAAAGACCTGTCTTAATCTGATAGTCTGTCTCAATCAAATAAGAAATAGCTTGCTTCAAAAAGCTCAAGGAAAGTCCTCGCGCATCTCTCAGCGCAAACTTAATCTGATAGGGATTTGGATTGCGTCCGAGAAAACTACCTAAACTACTTGCAATCTGCGATTCTGTTTGCCCAGACTCCGCCAAAATTTTCACCTGAGTAAAAGTCCGAAATTGTCCCAGCATGACTGCAATCAGTTTGATTTCATCTTCACCTTGCAAGGTCAAGTCTCTAACCAAATCGCGCGCCTGATCCATCTTTTTAGTCAGAATAAACTGAGTTAAATCAAAAATATTGTCCTGCAAGGTCTTGGGAATAGCATTGACAATATCCTCTTCCTCGATAACAGAGTCTTCCTTATAGGACTGTAAAAAGAGGAGATTTTTCTGGACTTCGCTAAATTGAAAACCCGACTTGACGAGAAGATTTTCAAAAGAATGATTGGCAAACTGCAGACCTTGTTTCTGGCTCCACTTTTGGAAATACTGGCGCAATTCTTGTTCTTTTGCTTCTACTGCATCAAAGACCTTGGCATCACGCTTAAGTAATTTTACCAGCCGTCTTTTGCTATCCAGCTTTCCTTCTGCAAAGATTATCAACTTGGTTGTTGGTGAAGGATTGTCAAAGTATTCCTCAAATGACTTGAGCTCATCATCTGTCAAAAATCGTTTTTTAGCAGTCGTGATATCAACAAAATGGTCTAATATCACGATTTTTTCATCCGCAAAGAAAGGAAGACTGACCAACTCCAGTTCCACATCCTTGTAAACTACTTCTTTCATATCAAAGTAGGCAAAGTTGAGGTCAGCAGAATCATAGCCAATCTGTTTCAATACTTGACTCTTCATAACTTCAAACTGACCCTGGTCTGTCCCTGTAAATAGGCTCAGGCTCGATAAATTTGATAAAGTCAACTTCTGACTTTCTTCAATGGCTAGCATCTTCTCTCCTTTCTTCTGATTTTTTAATGAATTTAATCAATATAGCGCAATTTCCCACGGAAATCCTCTAGGCTCTCGTACCCTTTTTCCGCCATGATTTCTTTTAGTTCATTGGTAATGCGGTCAAAAGCACTGACGCCTTCTTTGTGAAGTGTAGTACCTACCTGTACCATACTAGCTCCACAGAGGATATGTTCAAAGGCATCACGACCAGTCAACACGCCACCTGTTCCGATGATTTGAATTTGAGGATTTAAGCGTTGATAAAAGGCATGAACATTAGCTAGAGCAGTCGGTTTGATATACTCACCACCAATGCCACCGAAACCATTTTTAGGACGAATAACGACAGACTCATCTTCTATATAAAGGCCGTTTCCGATAGAGTTGACACAGTTGACAAACTTAAGAGGATACTTGTTGAAAATAGCTGCCGCTTGGTCAAAGTGAACAATATCAAAATATGGTGGCAATTTAATTCCAAGAGGTTTGGTGAAGTAGGCAAATACTTCTGACAAAATCCGGTCTGTTGTCTCAAAATCATAGGCAATCTGAGGTTTACCTGGAACATTTGGACAGGAGAGATTTAGCTCAGTCAGACCACGAAACTCACTCTCTTGGACTTTTTTCAAGATAGTATGGGTTTCCTCTGGAGACATGCCGACTAGAGATAAGAAGAAAGTTCTATTTGGCTCTTTTTCCTGCAAGTCCAAAAGATAGTCCAAATAATAGTCTAAGCCATTATTCGGTAATCCCATAGAGTTGATAGAACCAAGTGGAACATCTTGATAGCGTGGCTCAGGGTTTCCCTGACGAAAGTCCAAGGTCGCTGTCTTAGTCACAAAAGTTCCTGCCACTGAGTTTTTAACCCCTTCCAGCTCCTCTACCGTCATACAAGCCACACCTGCTGCATTCATCAAACAATTGTCAAACTCAAAACCAGCAATTTGCGTTTTCGTTGATACCATGATTCTGATCCTCCAGATTCCTTTTATTGCTAATATTATACCATATTTTCAGATTTTCTCTTTGAGAAAGATATTTACAAGAAAAAGGTTCGTTTTTTATCTATTTTTAAAAAGTCTCAAAACTAAATTGATAGAATTTTTAGAAAATTTTTGTTTTTTCTCTTTACAGTTAAAAAAAATTCTGCTATAATGACACACATAATTAAATTAGAATTTAAGGAGAACGATATGACATCTGCTAAAGAATATATCCAAAGCGTGTTTGAAACTGTAAAAGCTCGTAACGGGCACGAGGCTGAATTTCTCCAGGCGGTTGAAGAATTCTTCAGCACTTTGGAGCCTGTCTTTGAAAAACACCCTGAGTATATTGAAGAAAATATCTTGGCACGTATCACAGAACCTGAGCGCGTGATTTCTTTCCGTGTTCCTTGGGTTGACCGTGATGGAAAAGTTCAAGTAAACCGCGGTTACCGTGTTCAATTCAACTCAGCTGTTGGACCATACAAAGGCGGACTTCGTTTCCACCCAACTGTAAACCAAGGGATTTTGAAATTCCTCGGATTTGAACAAATCTTTAAAAACGTTTTGACTGGACTTCCAATCGGTGGAGGTAAAGGTGGATCAGACTTCGATCCTAAAGGTAAAACAGATGCTGAAGTGATGCGCTTCTGCCAAAGCTTCATGACTGAACTACAAAAATACATCGGCCCATCACTTGACGTACCTGCTGGTGATATCGGTGTTGGTGGACGTGAGATTGGTTACCTTTACGGTCAATACAAACGCCTTAACCAATTTGATGCTGGTGTCTTGACTGGTAAACCTCTTGGATTTGGTGGTAGCTTGATCCGTCCAGAAGCAACTGGTTACGGTTTGGTTTACTACACTGAAGAAATGCTTAAAGCTAACGGTAACAGCTTTGCTGGTAAGAAAGTTGTTATTTCAGGTTCTGGTAACGTTGCTCAATACGCTCTTCAAAAAGCGACTGAACTTGGTGCAACTGTTATCTCTGTATCTGACTCAAATGGTTATGTCATCGATGAAAATGGTATCGACTTCGATCTTTTGGTTGACGTTAAAGAAAAACGTCGCGCTCGTTTGACTGAGTATGCAGCTGAGAAAGCAACTGCTACTTATCATGAAGGTTCTGTATGGACTTACGCTGGAAACTATGACATCGCTCTTCCATGTGCGACTCAAAACGAAATCAACGGTGAAGCAGCTAAACGTTTGGTTGCTCAAGGCGTTATCTGTGTATCTGAAGGTGCCAACATGCCAAGCGACCTTGATGCCATCAAAGTCTACAAAGAAAATGGTATCTTCTACGGACCTGCCAAAGCTGCCAACGCTGGTGGTGTAGCCGTTTCAGCCCTTGAAATGAGCCAAAACAGTCTTCGCCTCTCATGGACTCGTGAAGAAGTTGATGGACGTCTCAAAGACATCATGACAAACATCTTCAACACAGCTAAAACAACTTCAGAAACATACGGTCTTGATAAAGACTACCTTGCAGGAGCTAACATTGCTGCCTTTGAAAATGTAGCAAACGCTATGATTGCACAAGGTATTGTTTAAGATTCATTTGCTTAATCCTCAATCGCTTCGATTGGGGATTTTTATATTGAGTTCAAAAAACTCACCATTAACAGTGAGTTTTAACATCAGAATTTATTTTACTTTCATTAGGGCAGATGACAAACATTCAACAATCTCATCAACTGCTTCATCTATGTTTATAGTTCCTTCATCATTCAACATCATGGGAATAAGATAAGAAAAACTCAATGCTAAAATGTATCGAACAATTCTTTCATTTGACCAATTTAGAATAAGTTCTTTTTCTTTAAATTGATTTAAAACAGGGCTAATTGGTTCTATTATAGATTGAACAATAATATTTCCTAACTGGATAGAAAGATTTTTATCAATAAAAGAACGCCCCAAGAGAATTTTAACATGCATTTGATTCTCCTGAATGAAAAAGAGCCTATCTCGAACAATACTTTTTAAAAAGAAGGGAAAAGTTTCTTGATCTACTGTGAATTTTTTTTCTGAGAAATCCGCAATTACTTCTGGAATAACCTGTTCTAGAAAAGTAGATAAAATGGCTTCTAAAATGCCTTCCTTTGTTTTAAAGTAACTAAAAACAGTTCCTTCTGACACTCCAGCGCGTTCGGCAATAAGGCTGGACGTTGTATTCTCAAATCCAATTTCTGAGAATAATTTTAAGCTTGATAATAATACTCGACGTTGTTTCAAGCTCAAGTTGCTAACTTCTAACGTCTGAGCATACTTTTGTTCTAAACTTTCCATCGCTAGCACCTCTCTTCTACTCTCTTACTTTTACGACTTTTTTGCCTCGACTGTGTCCCATTTTCAGACTACGATAGGCTTCTCTAACTGACTTTAGAGAAAAGTCATACACTTGATCAATTTTCAGCTTAACCTTCCCGTCTGAGACCATTTCAGCTAAAATGCTAAAATCATCATATGTGGAATGTCTCGGACCAGTAAACCGAGCACCTTTTATCATAACATAGGGCGAAGGTACTAATGTCCCAATAGCTGTCCCCTTCAAGCCTAAACTAAAAGCCAATCTAACATAATCAGATCCATAACAATCCAAAAATTTTGTAATAGGCGTTGGACTAGCTGATAGAAGAGCCTTCTTGATATTCTCTTCGTAACTTACTGGTATGGCACCTAAAGACTTCAGATACTCTGCATTTTTCTTACTTGCTATTCCAATCACTGTCGCCCCCTTAGCAACTGCATACTGTACTGCAATACTTCCAATACCTCCTGCTGCAGCTGAAATAACAACAGTGTCTCTTGAATTTAAACCGATTCTTCTAAAAGCTCCACCCACAGTTAGAGCAGCTACTCCCATAGTAGCTGCATGAGTCATGTCGATCATCTCTGGTTTTAATACAATTTCTGATTCATTGACACAAATTTCTGTTGCTAAAGCTTCCCTCTTAGTTCCCAAACTAGGATCGCTAATCATTGTTCCAAACACCTTATCTCCTACTGAAAACCTAGTTACTTCATTTCCAACTTCTGTAATAACTCCAGAAAAATCTCTCCCCACACCTCTTGGAAATAAAGATGATTTAGATTCAAACCAACGACTTGGTTTCCTTAATTTCGTTATAAAAGATAGAAATCGAAGGGGTTTCGCTCCCTCAAAAGTTTTATAATCAATAGGATTTAAACCAACAGCATGAACTTCTACTCTCACCTGATTTACCTCCAAGGCTGTAGAGTCTATCTTCAGCAAATCCAAGACCTCTTCGTTACCGAAACGACTGTACTCTATTGCTTCAACAACCATTTTCTTTACTCCTTAATTTCACAAAAATTGAGTGAACACTCATTTTTATAAATTATACTCTTAATTTGTAAGAAAATCAATATTATCGTTTGATAACGATTTATGACATGATACAAATATCTATCATTTCGATTTACCAATATGATTCTTTCAATCTAACTCTCCTCACTTTTAAAGATTAATAGCCCTCTTTTTGCCCCATGGAACATAAAAAGAAAAACCGCTACTCCCAAGAATAGCGGTTTAATCATGTTTTTAAGCTACTAATGTAGTTGCTCTATTATTTAAATAAAATGAAGTGTTATGAATAACTTCAATATCTTTAAAGCTTTTTGTTAGATTTATAATTTCAACTATAGCCATCTCTACTCCTTAGTTTACAGCAAAAAATTATGCTTAATTCTTATTGTTTTTGTAAGAAATCAGCGACCCCAATACTATTCCATTCAACAAGCCTAAAGAAATACCATATTCAACTGGAAAATCTAAAAAAATTGCAAACACTATTCCAATCATCACCCCTAGTGAGGCTGCTGTTGAAATTACATATTCATTTTCTTTCTTCATTTTCTTTACACCTAATTTCCTTTTTGTATATAAGCTGTAGAACTCTCCACCAAGAGCCATTAAGTACTTATGATTTTCTGACTCAACAATCTTACCACTTTTCATTACAAAAATAATATCCGCATCCTTAATCGTTGACAATCTATGAGCTACAATTATTTGAGTACAGCCCTTACTTTTTATATACTTTGTTATTCTTTCCTCATTAATAGTGTCTAATGCACTAGTTGCTTCATCTAAAATTACAATACTAGGGTTATTTATTAATGCACGTGCCAGTGCTATCCGTTGTCTTTGACCACCTGAAATATTTGAACCCAAATCTGAGATGATAGTGATAAATTTCATCGGCATAGCCATGATTTCATCATAGATTTGAACTGCTTTACAAACTTCCTCTATCTTTTGTGAAGTAACTTCGTGCTTTAAAGTTATATTATCAAGAATACTTCTGTTCAATAAAAATGAATCCTGTGGAACTACTTCTAAATTTTGACTTAATATTTTTTATCTATTTGATTAATATTTACACAATCAAATAAAACTTTTCCTGTATCAATCTTATATAATCCTGATGGTATTTTTGATAACGTACTTTTTCCTGACCTCGGTTGACCGACTAGTGCAATTCTCTGTCCTGACTCAATAGTCAAATTTAAATTTTCTATTACAGGAGCTGAGTCTTTGGAATAAGAGAAAGAAAGGTCCTTAATATCTATTCTACTTCAAACGTTTCTAAACTATATTCCGGAAAATAATTTAACCAATAATTAACCATACTATCTTTCATCGTGTCTTCCAACCAGTACTAGGTCTTTAGATGATATCTAAAGACTTAGGTATACACCTAAACATTTTATCCACCGACAATAATAATATCCATAACCAACAATAAAATTAGGGAATTTTTTAAAATTTTCTTCATATTTAGACTTCCTTTCAGTTTTTATTTATTGTACAATAAATAAGAATCAATTACTTTTTTGTTGGGAAAACGGGAAATATGAAATCAAAACTTGGTATAACACTCAGAAAAATTCGAAAAGGAAAACAAATCAGTTTATGTTCAATTGCTGATAGTAATTTATCTAAATCTCAAATCTCTA